>JYMV01012219.1_pt1 | contig 17576 bp, 14 predicted proteins | sample 338911 | NCBI WGS metagenome assembly JYMV01 (sample SAMN03354496, study PRJNA234377) | hydrothermal vent metagenome | biome: Deep sea; feature: Hydrothermal plumes at the Eastern Lau Spreading Center, Western Pacific Ocean; material: Seawater | place: Tonga | collected 2009 | depth 2000 m m
ATCACCACCACGACCTTATTCGCTGCCTGAAGTCCAGGCAATTTCGTAATACGTCGTTGTACGGTTGCTCTCACAACCGGTGCTGGAACCCTTGGCATTTCAAAGCCAAGACGGAAGGGGATGCGTAAGGCGGTTCGTCCCGTGTTGCGAGTGTTATTATTATTCAGGCCCGTCTGACCACCGCGACCGCCGGTACCACCACGGCCACCCATGGCACTCATGCCACTCGTGCCACGGGCACTAGCCCCGGTGCTCGCGCCACTGGTAGGTGCATTACGCAAATTGAAAGTATCGGACGAATCGCCACCAACAAATCCAGTGCCGCGATCGATGGCAGCTTCACTGGTAATTTGCCCAGTCTGTTCTAAAGCAGCGGAAGCTTGTCCACCTTGCGAACTGCTTGAACTATTTCCGAACGTCGAAGTACTGGCGGAGCCAAATTGCGCTTGTCCCTCTTCACAAACGAGCGTCAAGAGAGCAACCAATACCAGACAGAAACCGATGGCATTACGTCGTAATCGCATTATTCTTCCTTTACTTCATTTTCAAGCTGGGTGATCCGGTCCATGCTACTAGAGCAACTCGTGTCTAATTGTCCATAATCTTCATCGTCAAAGAAAACGGAACCAATCCATCTTTCCCAGTGATGGTCTTTATTATAGTGAAGTTCAAGCAAAAGGCACCCTGGATATTGAAACCCGGACAGGGACTACAAGTTTCGGCAATTTTACCACCTTTTAGGGGGGGTAGGCGACAAAAGCCGATTGGCTTTCCCTCACGGACGAAGTTTCTACCCAAAACCTCTTGCCTTGGCCGTTTTGTCAGATTGTCAGAAACTGTTACCTTAGAACGAAGGCAGGACTGCCAGCCAATTGCTTAAGAGCACCTCAGCAGATCCGCCATGTACGATCAGCGTTAGAAGGAACCAATTCATGTCTTTCCATGTCCGAACCCGTTCACTCGTTTGCTTCACGCTGTTACTAGGATTCCTGACGGGACTACCGGTTCCTGCCTTAGCAGCGCGCCCAACGGCACCACGACTGTTACCACAGACGACATTGCTTTACGTCCGTGTCAATAATGTCGTCGAGTTAATAGACCGGTTCAAAGAAACTTCGATGGGGCAGATTACGCAAGACCCCAAGATTCGTCCGCTCATAGAACAGCTATACGGTGACGCCTTGAAAGCATTCAGCAGTGTGGAAGAGGAAGTTGGACTGTCCCTCGAACAACTCTTAAAGCTGCCACAGGGTGAAGCCTGTTTGGCGCTGGTTAGCTCTGAAACCGGGCTACCGATGCTGACGTTACTCTTGGACGTCGGTGACCAGATGCCGGAAGCAGAGAAACTGCTAAAAAAGATGGAGCAAGCGATTGTCGCCGAGGGTGGCAGCAAGACCACCGAAACGGCCGGCGACACAGAAATCACGACGTATCATTCACGGGGCGAGGATCCTTTTTCCGTGTTTACACGGGAAGGAACTGTCGTGGCATGCACAAATACTATTCTGTCCAAGCAGCTCCTTGAGGTCTGGGACGGTACGGCTCCCAGTGATTTCAAATCGTTAGCGGACAATCGCAAGTTCACAGCTATTATGAAACGTTCCGCTGGCGCCGAGGGTGCCAGGCCGCAGATCAGCTACTATGCGGATCCCATCGCGATGGTTGAGTCGTTTGGCCGCAGCAGTTTCACGGTCCAGGCCGTGCTGGCAACCCTTCCCGCGCTCGGTGCCGATGGCTTCAAGGCGATCGGCGGCAGCGTAATCTTGGCACCTGACAATTTTGATTCGATCTCACACTTTCATGTCTCTCTTGATTTCCCTCGCAAGGGAATCCTGGAATTTTTCGAGATGAAAACGGGCGACCTGACTCCGGAACCCTGGGTACCAGCAAATGTATCCTCCTACACTTCGGTGAACTGGAACATCGAAAAGGCCTTCGGTGCAATCCGAGGGGTCTATGACGCAATTCGTGGCGAGGGTGGATTCTCGCAAATGCTGGAGCGGCAGATCTCGGACCCCTGGGGGGTGGATTTCGAAGAGGACGTCATTGGTGGGCTGGATGGCCGTTTTAGCATTGCCACCTGGGTTGAGCCACCTGCCCGCATTAACAGTCAAACGAATCTATTAGCTTTCAAGCTCAAGGATGCCTCTCGTGCCCAAAAGACGTTCAAACGCATCATGGAGAACTTCAATTTTTTCACGAAGACTAACCATCGTGGAACCACTTACTATAGCGTTGCCATCCCGGACGACGAGAACCGTCCTGATTTCATTCGCGCTCCCGTACCTTGTTTAGCGATCGTGGGGGACTACTTGATGTTTACCGATAGTGACCGCTTCTTGAAACGCGTACTGGTGACCAAGGGAAGTAATTCCAAGGGACTGGCAAATCAACTGGACTACAAATTGATCGCCAGTCGTATCCGTCGCCAGGCGGGGCGGCAAGAACCTTCGATGATCTCCTTTAGTCGACCCGAAGAAATCCTTAAATCACTCTATGAGTTAGCCACCAAGGACTCGACGCTAGATGCCCTCTCCCGCGGAGCGGAAGACAACCCGTTTTTTCGGGTCCTGAACCGGGCCGTCCAAGACAGTCCGCTGCCCCCATTCGAGGAAATTGCCAAATACCTTTCACCTCGTGGTGCGATGACAATCAGTGATGAAACTGGCTTACACACCATTTCATTTACACTAAAACGAAAATAAGTTGGCAGTTACCTGCAAACCACCTATCAGAGTCGCTTTGATTGCAACCAAGCTGCCTTGAAGGAATCCTCACCATGACCGACGAACCTGTCCAAGAAGAACAGGAACCTGCTGACGCAACCCAATGCATCCTCGTAGTGGACGATGATATAGAAATCGGAAAAAGCGTTCGTTATGCACTGGAATCCAAAGGGTACAGAGTCTTGAATGCGACCGATGGCAACCAGGGCCTGGCACTAGCAGAGACAGAAGATCCAGACCTGATTATCTTGGACATGATGATGCCCAAGCGAAGCGGGTTCCTGGTTCTGGAAAAGCTTCGTCGTTCACGGCCTGTTCCGACGCGGATCATCATGATTACAGCCAATGAGGGAAATCGCCACAAGGAATATGCCGAGATGTTGGGGGTTGATGACTATATTCGCAAACCTTTCCAGATGAATCGCTTGCTGGAGAGTGTAGAACGCCTACTGACAGCCTGACGCCAAGACGATCCGTTAATCCGTTGACGTCACATCACCATTTTTACCGCGACAACGATTACACTGTCCTTTGCTACAACTTCACGGGAACTTAACAAGAAATGACTGGCCGCCCCCCTGCCCCGGACCAACTGCCTGACCCATCCATCGAACTTACCGAAGGATGGCACTGCAGTCACCTCTACTACGAATTTGATCGGCCACTGCTCGCCACGATGACCTCGGAACAGATTGCCCAAGGGCGAAATGAACTTACTGCGATCCTGGATCCTGCTGCCGAGGATCCGCGACGCCTGCAAGTGAGTATTGTGAGCGGAAACAAGGCTGATTTTGGCCTCATGCTCATGGACCCGAATCCACTGGTCATCGACAACGTCCATCAACGTTTACGGGCCTCGCTGCTGGGCCCTGCTCTGAAAAGTGTCTACAGTTTCATTTCCGTTTCAGAGGTTTCTGAATACGTCCCCAGCCTGGAACAATATGGTGAGCGCCTTGTTCAAGAGGGTGAGGAGGTCGGCAGCGAAGCCTACGAAGCAAAACTCAATGCCTATGCCAAACGCGAGCCGATGATGCGCAAACAGCGTCTCACTCCTGATTTCCCAGAATGGCCTGCGACTTGCTTTTATCCGATGAACAAGAAACGTAAAGTGGGTGAAAACTGGTTTATGCTCCCCTTCGCAGATCGCAACAGCCTGATGGCGGATCATGCTCGCAGTGGCATGGCCTTTGCCGGTAAAGTCAGCCAACTGATCACCGTTGGCCTAGGCTTCGAAGACTGGGAGTGGGGTGTCACACTGTGGGGTCGCAACCCGGAATACTTGAAAGATATCGTCTACCGAATGCGGTTTGATGAAGCCAGTGCCCGGTACGCTGAATTTGGCCCATTTTACACCAGTTACATCTGCTCAGCGGCTGACATGTTAGACCACTGCCGTGTGGGCTCAGCTTAAGCGATTAGGGCTTCGTCTGCGGCTTCTCCTTCGTGTTAGCAGCAGCGATCTCTAACTTCTTGACTTCCGCTAACTGGGGAGAGTTCTTGGCCATCACGGCAGGTGGCTTTGCTTTGGCAGGCGTCTTTTGCGGCTTGTCGGGTGTCTCCTTCGGTGGGTTGACCTTCTTGGGAATTCGAGGCATCAGGACTAACCGCACCTTGGTCCCCTGGGGAGGTATATTTTCCGTCTTCGCCACAAAGGTCAAACTTGAATTCGCCTGACTACTTTCCACCGGCAAGTCGAGCATAGCCGAAGGAAAATTGGAAACACAAATAAAATCGCCACCATCTCCATAGTAATGTCGCTCACCGGTCGCCTGGTCGGTCCAAAAACCACTGCCACCAAACACCCAGGGATACGGGAGCACCTTCTTGCCACGAATGCTCTGAACCCAGTCCTGGGCCCGCATGACCTGTTTCTGACCTTTCTTGTCTCGCCATAAGACGGCAATATCGACAACTGTCCCGGTGGCCGCTTCATACTTAGGATCAAACTTCACGGGATGTCCAACTCGAGAACCAACCGCCAGCAGAGCTGCATGAACGTAGCGGGCCTTGCAATTTACCGCCACGATCGATTCATGTTCCTTTGTATCTCGCGGGCAGGCAAACATCTCAAGTTGGCCTTCTCGCAAACAGACAACTCCATCAACAACGACCCACTTTCTCTTTGGATCGATCCACACCTCGTGCTCTTTGGTCAACTTCACCAAACCTGAGTTTACTTTGCTGGCCGGATCTTGCTTCTTTTCGGCAGCCACCTTGGGTGTTTTCTTGGGCGGCTCATCTGCCGTCGTGACAGCAACAATCGCCATGACAAGCCAACTGGCCAGCGCCGGGACCAGGCCAGATACACTTGGGAAGCTTCGTCTGTTCATAACCATGATGTCCTCTTAAGCCCCGGGGGCGATGTGAGTCGACCAGTTTTATAGTTAAGCTGCAGGGAGTTAAACGTTACAGGCATTCTATCATATTCGTCTCTGCAGAAGGCATTCCATTCTTCCAGGGGCGAGTTCAGATTCTTCCGACTGGGCTGTCGCCAACATCGCGATTGACTGTTATGATGTGCCAAATCGCTAGTCTACATAGGGACGTTCTGGCATTTTTGCTGTTCTCTTCAGATTAAGACACCAACTGGTTTGCAGCTGAAGTAGAACCAGTCTGGAACAGCAATTGAGAAAGCACCCTGCCATGTCTGCCACGATTAATTCAACCTCTTCGACTTCCCACTCACAACTGGGACCGCACGACTGGGATTCGTGGCGCGAGCACCTGGCCACGCGGCAACGTCCGCACCGCTTAAGCGAACTGTTCACATCCTCTGACAATTCTCCCTTGAACTGGGCCCTGCCTGCTGACCTGGAGAAGTCCAGCGTGGAACCCTTGGTGACCCATTGGAACCGCAGTTTTTCCCAAAAAACCCCGCCGACTCAAGCCGCTACCAAGAAAGCCAAGCAAGGCAAATCAGAACCACCTAAAGATCTTTCCTGGGTTGATGAACTAGAAAGCTGGTTGTCTTCGGTCGCCAAATCACAGACTTCCGATCGCTTTGCTTACCAATGCCTGGCCTGGTGCCACCTGTTACCTCAATTGGCAAATCAATTGCCAGCTGCCCCCTGGACCGAATTGCTGGAGACGATGGTCGACATCGCTGAAGGATCCCAGCAGTTATCTCCATTCGAACGTCCCCTGCAGCACACGCTGCTGGCAGGTGAACTTGGACTAACTCTCGTGTACCTGTTTCCGGAACTGGAATCTTGTCAGCGATTAGCTGACTCGTCTGATTCCGCGCTCTCCACCGGATTGATCGAATTACTTGATGGCGAAGGTCTGCCACACGTATCGGACTTGCCGGTCTTCCGCGCATTGATCGCATCCTGGACACGCTGCGAGTTGATCTCCGCAGCGCTCGACAAGGACTGCTTTAGCAGGGACGCGCGTGCCCAGTTCGAGTGGGCTGTTCGACAAGCGATCTGTTTGACCCGGCAGGACCAGAGCCAGTTGTTTACGACCGCGACGGGAGCAGAAGCCTGGGACCTTTGTTGCGAAGCCGCGCTCCAGGCAGCGGGTGACGAAGTCGACTGGATCCTGGCATCGCAATCGATACTCAACTCGAAACAAAAGTCCGCACATCGTCATAAATACCAGCACCTTGACCAGAAGACCTTAGCAGCGCCCGTTATCCACTCGGCGTGGTCTGAATTCACTGTCATGCGAAACAGTGGGCGTAAATCTGCGCACCGGTTAGCCATTGGATATGACCAACCGACCATGAGCACCGAATTGATGCAACGGGGGCATACTCTTTGGCAAGGCGACTGGGCTACTTCCATTAGCATCGACGGCACCCCTGTTGCTTTCGATCATGAATGGGATGTGACCTGCTGGTTCTCTGATGATGATGGTGACTACCTCGAACTAGAAACTGACTTGGGCAGTGACCGACGGCTGCAACGCCAAATACTCCTGGGTCGAAAAGACCAGTTTCTCTTCCAGGCAGATGTCATCCTGGGAAACCAGGCGAGCCAAATCGACTACCAGACTCGACTGCCACTGACTTCGGAAGCCAGTTTCCAGGAGGCCGATCAAACCCACGAAGGAGTGGTAGCTTCTGCCGGTCACAACGCGCTCGTCTTACCACTGGCCTGTCCCGAATGGCGCAGCGAGTCAAGTCCTGGTCGATTGCAGCAAATCGACGGAACCCTGCAATACCAGATCGAAGTGACTGCCCGCAATCTGTACGCTCCGTTGTTTATTGACTTATCCCGTGCCGGCACCGAAAAGCCTTATACGTGGAGACGATTGACCGTTGCCGAATTATTTGATATCCAATCGCCAGACGTGGCCGTGGGCTACCGAATTCAGATCGGGTCTCGTCAATGGTGTCTCTATCGTTCCCTCGATCCAGCCACAAACCGCAGCTTTTTGGGACAAAACCTGACAAGTGAGTTCATCTTCGGTCGCTTCAACCGAAACGGCAAGCTAAAAGAAATCCTTGAGATCGAGTAAAGTCCTTCGAGCCAAGTTATCGATGATCGATCTTCAACAACAATTGGCCAGCAATCTTGGAACCGTCCAGCAACGCATCAAGGCGGCTGCTCTGCGCAGCGGTCGCCAGGCCCAGGACGTTGATTTAATTGCCGTTTGCAAGTATGTCTCCAGTGACATTACTGCTGCCCTCGTCTCCGCCGGATGTCAGCAGCTTGGAGAGAGTCGGCCGCAACAACTTTGGGACAAACGCAAGACGCTGGCCCATCTGTCAATCCGCTGGCATATGATTGGCCATTTGCAACGAAACAAGGTGCAACGCACGGTAAGCTCCTTAACGATGCTGCATTCAGGCGATAGCATGCGCTTACTACGGGCCGTTAATGAAGCCACCAGCGGCCATCGGGAGCGCTTACCCGTCTTGATCCAAGTCAACATTTCGGGTGAAGCAAGCAAGCATGGATTTCCCCCACAGGAAATCGCCAGCCTGCTGGCAGAAATCTCGCTGCTAGAAAGCCTCAGCGTCCGTGGCCTGATGACGATGGCTACACTCGGTGCGAGCCCGGATGAGACACGGCGAGATTTTGAGCGACTCAGAACACTGCGCGACCAATTAAAAACAAACTGCCCCGATACGATTCAGCTGGACGAACTGTCCATGGGAATGAGTGGGGATTTCGAATTAGCTATTGAAGAAGGCGCTACACTCGTCCGAGTCGGCTCTGCATTATTTGAGGGCATCTCCACTGATTGAATTAACCCGTCACAAGCAAGGAGTTGTCTTACCGGTAAAAGCTCTCGCTGGTGCCGGTCGTAACGAGATCCGTGGGGTCCACAACGGGTCGCTAAAAGTCGCCGTCACGCAAGCTGCCGAAAAGGGAAAGGCAAACCGGGCCATTATCAGCTTATTGAGCCGGCTGCTAAAAATCCCCAAATCGAACATCGAATTAACCAGCGGCACGACATCAAACAATAAACAATTCCTGCTTCACGCAGTCGATGTGGCAAGGCTAAAACAACAACTGACCCTGTTGCTGGAGAACGGCAACTAGATCAGGCAAGTTGCTGCTGCAAGTATAACTTGGCCGCTTCGAGTCGTTGCCAGCAATCTGGCCCGGGTGCCATTTCGAACAGAAACGGGCCCTGGTAATCCCGCCGTTTTAGCTCCGACAGGTGTGCGCGCCAATCCACCTCGCCTGTCACCAGCTCCGGCAAAACCACAGCCTCCTTGATTTGCTTTAGGTGAACCATGGAAAGATCATGGGCCCGAAGTTGCGAGAGGGCTGCTAGAGAATCACCCGCTTCGGGTACAAAACCGAAATTCGCTGGATCAAAACAGATCTTCAATTGGTCGCCTAAAGACCCCAGTTGCTCACGGCTACGTTGAACAATACGCCACAAGTCGTCCCAGGGCTGACGGCAATTCTCCACTGACAGGATGCCTCCAACTTGATCCATCCTCTGCACCAACCCAACTAATTCCTGTACCGTGCTTTCTTCGCATTGCCTGATCTCAGCCGCGATCGTACTAACATCAACCAGCCGCAGGTGAGGCCTCGCTTCACCCGCCACAGCAACGGCAGCCTGGCAAGCTTGATCGACAAGATCATCAGCACTGGAAAGCTCTCCTGAAAGGAACGAGAGGCCCATCGCGTAATCAAAGCAAAGCCCCGGATACCGCTGCGTCACCTCTGCCAATTGCTCCACAGCGGGAAAACAACGATCGGTCGACTCCAAATCCCCTAAGGCCGTTTGGCGTAATTCAATGGCGACCAGGCCATGTTCGACTGCCTGGTCCAGGCACGCAACCAGTGGTACTCCCTGATCCAATTCATATTTCCAGCAGTTGGTTACAATACCAAGTTGATTCATTTCGAACACGTTCTTGTGCGATTCCTCTAGCAAGGCTTGGCTCGTGTCAGCTAACGAGTTTCGTTCAGTGTAATAAGACCTCGCTGGGCCGTCGAGCTAAGTGCCTGCAACTGCCAACCCCTTGACAACCGGTAGGTGCGTAAAGCATGGTGCAAGATAGTCAACGAGCCTCCTGCCCGCTAACGACCGATCCTCTCATGACGCTCAACACGCTACGAAATGCCCTGGCCAGTCCTGATCTTTCCCTGGAAATGGATGCCGCGCAGCTGCGCGAGCTACTGGAAAACGTCCTGCAACACCTGTTACCACATATCGAAGAGCTGGAAACTCGACCGGCTTGGGAAAGCCCGGAAAAAGCGAGTGCTGAAGTACTGGCACCTCAGCCACTGCCGACTTCTGGCAGCGACTGGTCGACCACGTTAAACGAGTTGTTCTCACAACGACTCTCACCCAGTTTTAATCCTGCCAGTCCGGGATACATGGCTTACATTCCTGGTGGTGGCCTACTCCATGCAGCGATCGCTGATTTGATCGCCGACGTTTTAAACCGTTACACCACGGTATGGGTCGCTGGGCCGGGACTGGTACAAATCGAAACGGACGTAATTCGCTGGTTCTGCGAGCTGATGGGACTCGGTTCAGAAGCCGGCGGTTTCCTGACTACCGGCGGCTCACTCGCTAACTGGTCAGCGATCGTGACAGCTCGCTGCTGCCGCCTTCCTGAAGATTTTTTAGCCGGAACGATCTACACATCGGACCAGTCTCATCATTCGATCCAACGGGCTGCCCGGTTGGCTGGATTTCCGGCTTCTCGAGTACGGGTCATCGCCACCGATGAAAACTATCGCATGTGTAGCAACTCGTTACGATCGGCCATTGCAGAAGATCGATCGGCAGGTTTGTCACCATTCCTGCTAGTAGGCCAGGGTGGCAGTACCAACACCGGTGCCGTCGACTCTCTCGACGAACTGGCCCAAATTGCTCAGCACGAGCAACTTTGGTTTCATGTCGACGCTGCTTACGGTGGTTTCTTTCAGCTAACAGACCGTGGCCGCAAGCACCTTGTTGGAATCGAGCAAGCGGACTCGATCACCCTCGATCCCCACAAGGGACTTTTTCTCCCTTACGGAACCGGCTGCCTGCTGGTGCGAAGCCGACAAACACTCCGCTTAGCTCACGGCATGCATGCCGATTATTTACCGACGATGCAGCAAGAGGATGGTCGGGTCGACTATTGCCAGGAGAGCCCCGAACTATCGCGCGATTTCCGCGGACTGCGAGTCTGGCTGCCTCTGAAGATTCATGGTTTCGACACGTTCCGCAACTACCTGGATGAGAAGCTAGACCTGGTTCAATGGGTCCGAGAGGAACTTGCCCAGATACCTCACCTCGAGATCGCCACCGATCCGTCGCTGTCGATTGTGACGTTCCGCCTGCAACCTCCTGACGTCACGGGGCCGGCTTTAAATGAAGTTAACCAGCAACTGCTAAACCAGATAAATGAGTCAGGAGATGTCTTCCTGACCGCTACTGACCTTGACGATCTGTTTACGATCCGCATCTGTATCCTCTGCTTCCGCACTCATCTTGAGCGCCTGGAACTTTGTGTGCAGCGGATTCGAAATGCTGCCAACGTTCTTTGCCAAACAGGCAGCTAGCCAGGGAACTGGCGATGGCAAATTGACTGGCAATTGTCTGCCACAGTCGGTAGGATAATCGGCTTACTTACGCTTGTTACCTACCCCTTACCGAGGCACGACCATGAGTTCCGAGCCGGCCCTGGACAGTCCTTCTTCAAAACGCAAATGGCATCAAGCCATTGGCCCTGGACTTATCACTGCTTGCGTGGTGATTGGCCCCGGCAGCATCCTTTCCAGCTCCAAGGTAGGTGCCACTCAGGGGTATAACATGCTGTGGCTGATTGTCATTGCCTGTTTGTTTATGGCAGTTTTTATGACACTCGGGGCTAAGTTGGGCGTTGTGCTAGACAGATCGCTGGGGGAAGTTATTACCGAATTAGCTGGCAAGAAACTGGCCATTGCGATCGGTCTTGGCGTCTTCGTCATATCAACAGCCTATCAGTCTGGAAACAATCTTGGCGTTCAAAGTGCCTTCAAAGCTCTCGGGGCATCACACGGCTTTTCCATTGTCCTGGTTATTGCTTTTAATGCCCTTTCAATCTCTTTTTTGTACGTCTTCAAAAATCTCTACAAGGCTCTGGAAAGAGTCATGATGTGTTTCGTCGGCTTGATGTTAATCTGCTTCACAGTCAACCTGGCAATCGTACAACCAAACCTCGGGGATCTATTCAAGGGCTTTGTTCCTCAAACGGGGGCCTTTGGAGACATTTCTGTACTGGCCCTGGTGGGGACGACCTTCGTTATTTCTGCAGCTTATTTCCAGGCATATCTGGCGCAACAAAAAGGATGGAATCAAGACGAATTGCGAAGCGGCTTGATCGACGCCCGAGTTGGCACAGTAATCATGTGCCTGATCACCATCATGTTGATTTGCACAGCAGCAGCTGGGTTGGCAGGAGAGGAGCTAACCGGCGTGGAAGACGTCGCAGCCGGTCTTGAGCCTACCTTTGGAAAAGGGGCCCGACTGCTTTTCTGCCTGGGATTATTTAGCGCAGCTTATTCTTCATTTCTAGTCAACTCCATGATTGCAGGCTTCATCATGTCCGATGGCCTCGGGTGGGGCAGCAAGCCTACCGATAACGGTCCAAAACACTTGACCAGTTTCGTATTACTGACAGGAATGACGGTTGCCTTGCTGGTCATTTCCTTGTTTGAGGGAAAAAACCCTGTCCAGTTGATAATTGTTGCCCAGGCCATCACGGTGATTTTTGCGCCGCTGTTGGGACTTGTACTTCTGTGGCTTACTAACAGTAAGCGAGTTATGGGAGAACAAACCAACGGTCTCGGCACCAATATCATAGCAGGCGCTGGATTACTGCTACTGCTTGCTATGAGTTTCTATATCGTTACCGTCAAACTGCCCAAACTACTCTCCCCGCCTGCCGCCGCAGAAGCCACAGAAAACCCTGGCGCACCAGGTGAAACTTCTGAGCCATCAGAGACCGGCAAATCTCACGAGACTAAATCATGAATGCTAGTACGGCAGAAACACTAACCCGCATCACTAAGCAGCTGCTTGATGCTATTGATACTGGCGACTGGGAAGCCTATCAAGAATTCTGTGACCCCACCCTGTCAGCCTTCGAACCTGAAGCGCTTGGCAACCTGGTGGAAGGAATGGACTTTCATGAAACCTACTTTGCAAATCGTTCCAAGGCGGTATCTCATAAGTCGGCAATTCATGCTCCCCATTTACGACTGCTCGGGGATACCGCCGTGGTATCCTATGTAAGGCTCGTGCAGAGCGTCTCCGCTGATGGCCAGCACAGCACCACGTCCTTTGAAGAAACTCGCGTCTGGCAGCAAATCGAAGACACCTGGAAACATGTTCACTTTCATCGGTCGAAAGTCGGTGACGTGAAACTGGGGTGAATCACGTGCCAGCCACGGAGTCTCCCATCAGGCTGCCAGCACGCGCCCTCCACAGACATTCAGCAGTTGGCCATTAATGCCGCTGGCTGCTTCCGTCGCCAGAAAAACAGTCATCGCGGCAATTTCTGTCGGCAACAGCCGGCGTCCCAACGGCGACGCATTTTTTTCGAGTTCTGCAAAGTCCAACCCCGTGCGCTGTTCGTCATACTGAAGGCGTTTGTCATTCATAGCTGTTTTCGTCACTCCAGGACAAACTGCGTTCGCGGTAATCCCCTCTTGCACCACTTCCACGGCCGTGGACTTCGTTAATCCGGCCAGGGCGTGTTTGCTGACCGTATAAGCGGACCCATGAATGGCCGTTACCTTCGCATTAATAGAAGCGATGTTAATAATGCGTCCCCAACCTTGTGCGATCATCCCTGGCAAGCACAATTTAGTGAGTAAGTAGGGGGCGGTCACATTCAGTGCCATCGTCAAATTCCAGTAATCATCGTCAAAACTGACCAGTGGCTGAGGTGCGTGGCTACTGCCAATCCCTGCATTATTAACCAGGATATTGACTGTTCCCCATGCTTTGGTTTGTTCTAGAATCTGCTGCGGTCCGTCCGCCGAGGTCAAGTCCGCCACGATGCACAACGCCCGCTGCCCATACTGCTCAACCTGCCCAGCCACGTCCACTAATTCAGTCTCGGTACGGGCCGTCAAGGCCACGTCCACGCCATCTTGGGCCAAGCCAATCGCAATGGCTCGTCCGATCCCCCGCCCTGCCCCCGTCACTAGTGCAATTCGTTCTTTCACGACGATCCTCCCAAGTAAAATGTTAATGACACCCCGACTCTACGGGAGACAGTTGGTTGACAGTCTTCACAGATTGCTACAGAATCCTACGGAAAATAGTCGTTACAGGGAACCCACTGCTACCAGATCGTTTCCTGACATTCTCATGACCTCGAACTAGGAAGCCAACCTATGTCAACAGTTATTACGGGTGCCACCGGGTTTGTTGGAAGGCGGCTTGTGCAACAAGTCGATCAGCCTGTCATTCTCAGTCGCAATGCAGAACGTGCTCGCCAACGGTTTGCGAACACTAAGGTCCAGGCCTATGACTGGAACCCGGACACAGAGCCACCACCAGCAGAGGCTTTTGACGGAGTTAAGGCCGTGATTCATTTAGCTGGCGAATCCGTCGGGGAAGGGCGCTGGACCCGGCGCAAGAAAGAACGCATTCTAGAGAGCCGCGTGCGAGGCACCCGCCACCTGGTCGATCGCCTGGAAACTCTTGAACAAAAACCAGAGGTCCTGGTCTCCGCATCAGCCGTCGGTTATTACGGATCACAAGGCGATCACATCCTGGACGAAACCGCCGAAGCCGGGGAAGACTACCTGGCAGATGTTTGTCAGCAATGGGAAGCCGAAGCCGCCCGGGCGCGTCAATTTGGCATCCGTGTCATTCCCGTGCGGATTGGTATCGTGATGGGACTTGGAGGTGGAGCACTGAAGAAGATGCTCACTCCGTTTAAGCTGGGTCTGGGCGGACGACTTGGCAACGGGAAACAATGGATGCCCTGGATACACCTTACTGATTTAGTCAACGTTCTCTGTTTTACTGCCCAGCATCCCACACTTGATCGTCCAATCAATGCTACCGCTCCTCATCCGGTGACCAATCGTGACTTCACTCGCAGCTTGGGAAAAGCGTTGCACCGACCTGCTTTCTTTCCAGTTCCGGGACCCATGTTGCGGCTGGCGTTGGGCGAATTTGGCAGCGTTCTGCTATACTCCCAGCGAGTCATCCCCAAAGCACTGACCGATCTAGCGTTTTCATTTCATTTCCCTGATCTTGATCCCGCCTTGCAAGACATACTGGCTCGTTGATTCATGTACGAACTGCAGTTTACGCAATTCATCGCTCACCCCCGTTCGGAAGTGTTTGCCTTTTTCTCCGATCTGAGCAATTTAGAGCGCATCACACCGCCCTGGCTGCACTTTAAAATCCTAAATCCCTTACCCTGCCCGATCAAAACCGGCAGCCTGGTTAATTACCGACTGAAGATCCTCGGAATCTCTTTCCGCGGGCAAACAGAGATAGAAAAATTCGAACCTGACGATTTCTTTACTGACATCCAACGTCGTGGTCCCTACCGACATTGGCATCATCTGCACCGTTTCCGTGAAGTCGAGGGGGGGACCCTTATCGAAGACCATATCCAGTACCGGCTGCGGGGTGGCCCGTTGGGCTGGCTAATGAACCGTTTGTTTGCGCAAAGGTCCTTAAAGAGAGTCTTTGCTTTCCGCAAACAGACAATCGAGTCACTCCTGCTTGAAGGCCCGTCGTCTTCCTCTGGAGAGGGTAATCCAGCGTGAGCCGTCAGCAATCTAGCTGGAACCAGTTGAACAAGAAGATTGCAGCCTGCGCTTCTTGTCCGCGACTACTCGAGCACTGCAAGCAAATCGCCCAAGTCCGCCGTCGTGCTTACCAGGACTTCCCCTACTGGGGTGGCCCGGTGCCAAATTTTGGTGACCCCAAGGCCCGCCTGCTGATTGTTGGCCTGGCACCAGGGGCACATGGCGCCAATCGAACGGGTCGCATGTTTACTGGCGACCGCAGTGGCGACTGGCTCTACCGGGCACTTCATAAGAGCGGTTTTGCGAGCCAGCCGGAATCAACCACGCGCGATGATGGTATGCAACTAAAAGACTGTGCCATTACGGGCGTCTGTCATTGTGCTCCGCCGGCCAACCGGCCCACCGTGGATGAAATCAAGAACTGCCGCCACTGGCTAACAGAGACGGTCGACTTGCTGCCAGTTCACGTTTTCCTGGCTCTAGGACAAATCGGCTGGAAGGCCAGCATCGATTACCTGATCGCTCATCAACTATGGAAACAAAAGCGACCCAAGTTTGGGCACGGAGCAACGGTTCAACTGAAAGATGGCCGCTGGCTCATTGGCAGCTACCATCCCAGCCAGCAAAACACCTTCACCAAGCGTCTTACTGAACCGATGTTCGCTGCTGTCTTTCGGAAAATACGTCAGTTACTGGCAAAGCAGGCCGCTTCTTAGCGTAACTGGTCATTCCCGAACGCTTCACCACCGTTACGCGTAAACACTGCCTTCAGAACCCTGGGATCGATACGGTCAGACAAGAACCGGACAGACCCATCGGAGAGCAGAACCCAAAATCCGTTGCGACGAAGGCCACGGATCCCCTTGGCCGGATCTTTGACGTCGGGAACCAAATCATCCGGCTTGGTCCAAATCACCGACTTGGCATCGCTCGATTCCACCACCATGGCGGTATTAGAAGTACCGTCAGTAATATCACGGAACCTTGAACCAAGCGGATTTTTTTTGCCGCGCATAGCGACTGCCGGAGGTGCCATGACCGCCTGGCCCGTACGAATCGCCAAGTAATTGGTTTTTCCAGGGCTATTAAGACTGCCGGCGGCTGCGTAAACGGCAGGCATGCGGGCAATCAATTTCTTATTGTGGGGACTGTCCCAGGGCTCATCAAGTTTGAACTGGCGGTAAAGCGCCTGGCCTTCGACAAAAGGCAAAATATGCACTCGCCAGCTCAACAATGGTTTGCCATTCTTATCGGTGCTATAAGCTGCTGGAAAGCCACCATAGCTGTCGTGAAAATTATGCATAGCCAGGCCAATTTGCTTGAGATTATTCGCACCAGCTGCTCTTCGAGCGGCATCACGGGCAGCCGAAACCGCCGGCAAGAGGGCAGCCACGACAACCGGGGCCGAAAGACTCAAACCATTGGAAGGAATCGTCTGCGAAACACGAAACTCAATCCCATCCTCAACACGATGCACCGAGGCCAGACTTGGTTGCAAATGCCGCAACAGACTATCTAGTGACGGCAAGTGAGCCATTGTGATTTCCCAGCCATCTCGTTGCAACTCCGAACAGACTGCCCGCAAGCCAACCTGCAAAGCGGGATAGGCCATCCGCAGGGCATCGGCCAAATCCAAATACTGCACCGCTTGCGGCCCCTGGCCATTACGAAACAACGGGGCAAGGCGTGGACTTGAGCTCAGGCTCTTAGCCCCCGTCACCTGCTGTCGTTTAAGGTGGGCCTTAACTGCCTGTGGGTATGCGCTCAGCAACAACTGCTTATCTGTCACCGCCAGGCTCAAGGGATTAAAACCGTTCGTAAAAACCACGATATCCTGGCCTAGAAACGTTGACCTATTCACTCCAAAAAGAGCTCGGCGGGGGCCGCCCTCTGACAATATTTCTGTTATTTTCTTTAGCAGACTGTCCCGAACCTGGAGCAGGCGATCTCGGTCCTTGATATCGACCGTCAGCAGCCAGCCAGTAATCCAACCTCCAGTATCCGGCGACGTATAAAGACTCCAATTCGTACCTAGCGAGGCAACCAGGTCTTCACGAATCTTACCTCCAATCATCTCTTCTAATTCGCCCAAGGACCTCAGCAGTTGCTGGTACCCTCGTTCATCGACTGCTTTGAACGTATTCTCGACCAATTCATAAACTTGGAGCCCATTCATGCGAAAAGAAAAAGCCGCCAGGGCATCACTCGGCACACCGGCCAAGTCTTCCGGGGTCAAAGAAGGTGCATCCAGCAGGCTTAGCGCTCCCTGCAGCTTGCCATCCACGGTAATCGCCGAGTAGCTGGCAAACTGATTTTCATCAAGCCCAGAGACACTCCGATAGGTTTTGACGTTATTAAAGCCAAGCAGTTGGGCAACTTTCTGACCACTGCCATCGGAGGTCATCGACACCAGCAGTACCAGCAATTTTTCCATATCGGCATAAGCAACCGTCGACCTTCGCTTCAACGGCCAGCGCTGCAAAACCTCGGTCAGCCATTTCGGCTGAGGTGTCTGGGCGCGTTTCAAGATCCCTTCGACAGATCCTTTGCCTAAACCAACCACCAGGTACTGATCGTGCAACCCCCAGGTAATCACTGGGATACCACCACCGAGATCGAGTATTCGAAACGGCTTCCCCTCGATCACGACCTGTTTGACAGCTCGCTGCAGCACTTGCTG
>JYMV01016634.1_pt1 | contig 17554 bp, 16 predicted proteins | sample 338911 | NCBI WGS metagenome assembly JYMV01 (sample SAMN03354496, study PRJNA234377) | hydrothermal vent metagenome | biome: Deep sea; feature: Hydrothermal plumes at the Eastern Lau Spreading Center, Western Pacific Ocean; material: Seawater | place: Tonga | collected 2009 | depth 2000 m m
CAATGGCTAAACTGGCCATTTTGAATTCAGAGCATCTTGAGCAACCCGAAAGAGGAATTATCTTTGCAGAGCGAGCACGGAGCCTCTCCCCGCGCCTTCCAGAAGTGCTTGATGCGCTCGGTTGGAGTTATTTCCAGTTAGGTCGTGAAGATAAGGCAAAAGACTATTTGCAAAGGTCACTCCGAGAAGGAGAGACGATGAACGCGTATGTGCATTTAGCACAGGTAGTTACACAACGCAAAGAATATGACAAGGCCTTGGATTATTTGCGAATGGCGCAAGAACTTGCAGAAGATTCATATTCGAAGGATAGTATTACAGCCCTTAAAGACGATATTCGCAGTATTCAGGTTGTTGTACCTGAGTAAATGGAACAAAAGATATGCCAGCACCACCGCAAAGAAATGTAGGTTCTCCTAACCGCCCAATGCCCAAAGGGCGAGCCATTGACCCGATTAGGGTCTTACGAAGATATTGGAAGGGAATTCCAATCTGGGGAGCTATTGGTGGTGTCATTGGTGTTGTTGCATTCGTATTGTTTGCTCGTTTTTATCCGCTTTACACAGGTGAGGTTTTGTTCGAAGTCCGTCCAGGTCTTGGGGATGCAACCGACATTGCTACGACAGATACTATTAGTGACAAAATGGTTGAGAGGGTTGCTGCAACGCAAACATTCTTGATTAAGGAACGCTCCATTCTCACAGTTGCAATTTCAGATAGAGCGATGGAGGAAACGGTTTGGCTTCAGCAGTTCGTTGAACCAATAACCAAAACACTTCTTGTTGATGATGCAGTCGATGAATTGCTCGAAGAAATTGGCACATTCATTAAACGAGGAACGAATCTCTATGGCGTTCGTTGGTCTGCACATGTTCCAACAGACGTGCCAATTATGCTTAACTCAATTGCAAAAGCATACATGCGTCGGATGAAGGAACTCGATGATGAAAGTTTCAGGTCTAACTCTGAGTTGTTTGAAGACCAAGGTCGCGGTATTCGATTTAAGTTGCAAGACTTGAACGATGACTTGCAAGCGTTTATTCAAAAGATGGGTATTACTACACTGGACGATGCTCGATTTTCAGCAACAATGCTTGAAATTCAGCGCTTAAGTGAAAACGCAATTGATAATAGGCAGCAATTAATTGGTCTTGACCAGCGCTATCTTCAGGTTGCTGCAAAACTTGAAGGCACTATGGAACCAACGATGGAAGATCGTCTTCTTGCAGAAAAAGACCCGATTATTTTTCGGCAAGAGCAGGTGCTTGAATCACTTGAAGCTAATTTAAGAGCGTTACGCGATCGATTAGACAATTCACATCCGCAAATAAAAGAAGCGGAAATTACAGTGAAGGCAACAAGTGATCAGATTGAATCAAAAATTGAAACTATTATTCGTCGAAATTTAACAGCTGAATTGCGAGATTCAGATTCGACAAAAGGCCAACTCCTTGCGTCACTTGAACGGACCGAGTCGGAAATACTTGTGAAAGATGCCGCACTAAGAGACCTTGCTGCAAACCAATCAGTATTTGAAGGGATGGAATCAACACGCAAGCAATTAGAAATGCAACGTGATGAAAATCAACGGTTGATTTCAAGTTTGAAACTAATGCAGTTGCGGGTAGATGCAAGTAGAGTTCGCCAATTAACTCCTGCGCTTGAACCACGCGAAAAATCATTCCCCGAGCTTGAAATTTTAATTCCAGCAGGAATGGTTCTATCGATGGGTATATTTGTTGGATTGATCTTCCTTCGTGAGTTGACAGACCAGAAAATTCGTAGCGCAAGTGATGTGCTTATTATTCCAGGGGCTTCAGTCGCTGGCGTTTTGCCCGATATTCATGAAGACCCCGCAGGTCTTGAAACACCAGAGTTAGCACTACTTCACAGTGGTGAAGGTGTATTTGCTGAATCTTGCCGTCAGGCATGGGCAGGAATAAACCGTTCCCTGCAGCAATCAGCGCATCAATCCTTGCTGGTTCTTGCCGCCGCACCTGAAGCTGGCACGACAACTGTCATTGGAAACTTTGCAATTGCTGCTCAATTGTCTGGAACAAACACAGTTGTGATTGATTGCAATTTCCGTCGACCCTGTCTCGCCTCTATGTTTGACTTTGATGACGCTTCTACTGGAGTTGCAGATATGTTGGCTGGAAGTGCGGGCATTGCCGAGTGCATTCAAACAACAGAATCTGGTGTTGATGTCATTGCTGCAGGTAATCCAGCAAATCGCCTCTTCCAAAGATTGGGAAGCGAAAAAATGAAGAGCATCTTGGCTGAATTGCGAGACAAATATGATTTAGTTATCATTGATGCGCCGCCTTCTATTGTTGCAGGAGATGCTTTGCTTCTAGCAAACTTGGTAGACTCAATTGTTTTAGTTGTTCACAGTGACCGAGACGAACGCGGCTTAGTTGCTCGTGTTCTTCGCGAGCTGGGTGAAAGCAGAGCGGAAATTTTAGGTGTAATGTTGAACGCTGCTGTTGGAACAGTCGGCGGTTATTTCCGAAAGAATTACCTCGCAATGGTTTCATATTCTGATCAAGAAGAGGACGACGAATAATCCATTATGTTATTAGCTAGCACCTCAGGAAATATTCAATCACTGGGGTGGTTCACGTTCTTGCAACACTATTGGCCTGTACTTGTTGTTGCATTTGTTGTAGCAGTAGTTGCAACACCCATAATGCGATTCATCGCAAGAAAAACTGGCATTGTTGATCGCCCAGATGAAGCGAGAAAAATGCACAAGAAACCGATTGCCTACTTGGGAGGCGCAGCGGTTTTCATTGCAGTGCTTGCGGGTATTTGCACGAGTTATTTTTGGATTAAATCGCCTGCAGTCTTCCAACCATTTCCACTAGTTGTCATCGTAGGTATGTTTGCAATCGGGCTTACTGGCTTGGCGGATGATATTTTTGAATATTTTGATCCTTGGTGGAAAGTGGCGGGTCAATTAGTGGCAGCCGCTGCGATGGCACAGCAGGGTGTTGGAACTCGTGTTGCAGAAGGATTTATGCGGGGCGTGCTTGGAATTTCGGAATCAGTTTGTAATTACCCTATTGTAGAGGCCGGTTCACTGATGCCTGACCCAATTACCTTGACGATGATCACTGGTGTAATAATCATTGTTATCTTTGTGCTTGGTGCATGCAACGCAGCCAACTTACTTGATGGCTTAGATGGTCTCTTGTCAGGAACCGTTGCAATAACTTGCATTGGTCTCATTGCGATTAGTATTACAATTGCATTGCATCTGACACAAGTAGATATTACAGATATAGAAAGACACCTTTCGAAGAATATGTTTTTGAATAATCGAGGTGACGGCGTAAGCCTTATTGGGGCAAACATCGTGCTTGGATTTGCAGTGCTGGGGGCTGTCTTAGGGTTCTTAGTGTATAACTTTAATCCCGCCACAATATTCCTTGGTGATGCTGGAAGTTTGTTGCTTGGATATTTATGTATCGTAATGGTATTGATGCTAGGTGAACAAGGTCGCACGTATATCGTTGTTGCTGGACTCATTGTGTTTGCATTACCAATTCTCGATACCTTGCTTGCCATTATTAGAAGAAAACTTGCAGGCAAGGCGATGTCGGAGGCGGACTCAAACCATATCCATCACATCATTAAGCGAAAACTTGGCAGTGTGAAGTTAACAGTGCTATCTCTGTATGGGATTTCTTTTGTATTTTGTCTACTTGGTGTAGCGCTTGCGTATGCACACATAACGGATGTAATCAGAGCTTGGGTAATTTACCTAGTGGCTATTGTAATTTTTGGCGGTATAAGTTTTATTGCGCTTCAAGCAGCTCGGAAGCATGAGGCATAATGAAGAGCAATCAAACGTCAGTATTGTTTGTTTGCATGGGTAATATTTGTCGGTCGCCAACTGCAGAATGTTTGTTTAGAGCAGTTGTAGAAAAAGCAGGGCTAACGGACGATTATTTGATTGATTCTGCAGGTACTGGCGGGTGGCATGCTGGCGCAAAACCTGATCGAAGAATGCGGGCAGCTGCAAAAAAACAAGGGTATGAATTGTACGGCAGTGCAAGGCAGGTAACAGCGAGCGATTTCTCCACCTTTGATTGGATATTTTGTATGGACAAGGACAATTTAGAAGAAGTCCTCGCAATGGGGGCTAATCCAGATAATACGAAGTTGTTTTTGCCTTTTGTAGGTCACGCAACTTTGGCGGAAGTGCCAGACCCATATTATGGTGGCGATGAAGGCTTTGATACAGTAATAGCGCTTATACGCGATGCGGCACAATCATTAATTTCTTCGATGGAATCCTGCTGAATTGATAAAATACGGGGATGGCAAATCAAACTCTCACAAGTTCACAACAAGATTTAACTGCGACCAAGCCTTCTGCAGTGATTCTTTTTGCAGATTCGTTTCAGCAACAAGGCTTAGATGCGCTGGAAGAACTTGGTTGTACGTTAGTTTTGGACCCTTCTTTAAAAGACGGATTATTAACTGAAGCAATAAAAGAAGCAAACCCCGACGTTCTTGTTGTTCGCTCAACAAAAGTTACGAAAGAAATGCTTGCAGCATCTGATCGCCTTAGTCTGATTGTTCGCGCAGGTGCTGGTTACGACACAATTGATGTCGCGCAAGCATCCAAGTGCGGTATATTTGTTGCGAACTGCCCGAATAAAAATTCCGTAGCCGTTGCAGAATTAACTTGGTCATTGATTTTAGCCTGCGACCGAAAAGTTCCAGATCAAGTAAATGATTTGCGCAACGGTAAGTGGAATAAAAAAGAATATTCAAAAGCACTTGGATTGTATGGTCGTACACTAGGCGTAATTGGTCTAGGTGGCATCGGCAAGGAAGTCATACTTCGTGGCAAAGCATTTGGAATGCATATTGTTGCATGGTCGAGGTCGCTAACGGATGAGGGCGCTGAAGAGCTTGGAATCGAACGCTGTGAAAGTTTGTTAAATGTGGCGAAGATGTCAGATGTAATTACGGTTCATCTTTCTTCAACTCCCGAAACTGCAAACATAATCAATAAAGAATTTTTGTCATCAATGCGTGATGGCGCAACATTTGTCAATACGAGCCGAGGAAATGTGGTTGATGAACTAGCGCTTGAACATGCGATTCGAGACAAAAATCTTTTAGTGGGGCTCGATGTGTATCAAAACGAACCATCTTCTGGAGACTCTGAATTTTCTCCATCAATTATAAATGAAAAATCGGTGTATGGAACTCACCATGTTGGTGCGTCGACATCGCAAGCGCAACAAGCAATTTCTACGGAAGCCGTCCGTGTAATTAGAACCTACATAGAAACTGGTGAAGTAAAGAACTGTGTGAATCTAGCAAAGTCAACGCCAGCGCAAGCAATGCTTTCGGTTCGACACTTGAACTTGCCAGGCGTATTAGCAGCCGTTTTTGAATTGCTAAGTCATGCCGGCGTCAATGTAGAAGAAATGGAAAATATTATTTACGAAGGCGCGGAAGCTGCGTGTGCAAAAATACAACTTGACGAAATGCCGACACAAGAACAAATTGAACAAATTCGTAATAACGTAAACGTACTGTCTGTTACGGTCTCAACCATTAACTCATAAAGATAAAATATGCCAACTACAACAACTGACCGAATTTTAAACTTCTCTGCCGGACCAGCTACTCTGCCGGTTCCGGTACTTCGACAAGCTCAAAGTGATTTGTTAAATATCGCTGAAAGTGGAATTGGTATTTGCGAACACAGCCATCGTGGTGAAATTTTCGATACTATTCTTGAAGAGGCAATTGCGGATTGCCGAGCAGTTGGAAACATTCCAGATGAATTTGAAGTATTGTTTTTACAAGGTGGCGCGACACTTCAATTTGCAATGATTGCAATGAACTTCCTCGGCGAAGGTGAGACTGCGAATTATCTTGACACTGGCGTTTGGGCGAGCAAAGCGATCAAAGAAGCGAATAAAATCGGAAACGTTCATCTTGCTTATGATGGTTCTAAGTGTAACTACGATCATTGCCCAACCGATGATGAAATAGATGCTGTAGAGAACGCTGCGTATATGCACTACTGCACGAATAACACAATTTACGGCACACGCTTCTCAAATATTCCAGCAAGTGAAGCACCAATAATTTGCGATATGAGCTCGGATATTTTTTCACGTCAAGTTGACTGGTCGAAATTTGACATGGTTTATGCTGGTGCGCAAAAGAATCTTGGACCTGCCGGCACAGTGTTGGTCGTCATCCGTAAATCAATGCTTGAAAAATGCCCCGACGGATTACCGTCAACATTGAATTACAAAGTGGTCGCAACTAAAGGATCACGATTGAATACTCCTCCAACATTTGGCATTTACTTGATGGGTCAAGTATTCAAATGGATTTTAAATGAGGGCGGATTGCAAGCCATCGAAAAGAAAAACGAACACAAAGCGGGTTTGATTTACGACGCGCTTGATTCCATCCCAGATTTTTACACGACATTTGCTCGTGACTGTAGTAGGTCACAAATGAATATTTCGTTTAAAACAAAATCACCCGAACTCGATGCGATGTTCCTTGAAGAATCTGCAAAGCAGGGCATGTCAGGATTGAAAGGACATCGGGATCTTGGCGGATTGCGTGCTTCAATTTACAACGCTTTCCCTGAAGAAGGTTGCGCGAGGTTCGCAGAATTTGTTCATTCATTTGCTGCTTCGCATTAACAAAGTTCGTGCACGAATAGCCCACTGCGTAATTTTGGTTCAAACCACGTTGACTTAGGTGGCATAATTAAATTTGCATCTGCTACATCGAGCAGTTGTTTGATAGTTGTGTGGTACATTGAGAAAGCAATCGCAGCGTCTCCATCATCTACGCGTTTTTCTAATTCAGTTGTTCCACGGATGCCACCAACAAAATCAATACGAGTGTCGCTTCTTGGGTCGCCAATGCCAAGTAGTGGCGTGAGGATTCGTTGTTGGAGTAAATCAACATCTAAGGATGTTATTGGGTCAGACATATCAATTTCTGGGAAATCAAATTTGTACCAACCAAATGCTTTGCCTAAGTAAACACAACAAGAGCCAGAAGCGCTAGGTGTTGGATTGTCAGTCTTTGTCAATGTTCCTATAGATGTAAGTTTCTTAAGTAATTCTTCTTCTGTATTGCCATGCAAATCAACGACAATTCGGTTGTACGGTAAAACGTTTAGTTGATCTGCTGGGAATAAAACAGTTAAGAACCAATTGTATTCTTCGCTTCCATCGTGCTTTGGGTTTTTCTCTTTGAGCGCAACTGCTGAACGTGCAGCGCTAGCACTTCGGTGATGTCCGTCGGCAACATAAGCTAGTTTAATTTCACTGCAAGCTGCAAGAAGTGCTTCTTCATTTTCAACACGCCAGCCGGTGTGCGTTACACCGTCATCTGCTTTGAAATGAAACATTGGTCTTTTATTCATTCCCTCTTCAATAATTACATCTATATTTTTAGTGCCTCGATAGGTTAAAAATACAGGACCAGAGTTTGCATTTAAACCTAGGACATGGTTCGTTCGGTCGTCTTCTTTTACTTGGCGTGTTTTTTCATGTTTACGAATAAGGTTATTGTTGTAGTCATCAACATGACAACATGCTACAAGTCCAACTTGGTGGTGGTCGCCCATGCACTGTCTATATAAGTACAGTGAAGGATTTTTATCCTTGACAAGTGCTCCATTTTCTAGCAAACGATCAAGATTTTCTTTCGCTTTTGTATAAACAGACGCATCGTACGGGGATGTTTCGCTTGGCAAATCAATTTCTGACCGCACGACATGCATAAAACTATCTTCGTTTTGCATGCCAATTGCACCCGCTTCTTTACGATTTACGACATCGTAAGGAACAGAAGCAACCCTCGTTGCATCTGATGCAGTGGGGTAAATGGCGTTAAATGGACGGATTCTTAAATTTGACATGTGAGAAGTGTAACGAATTGAGAAAATAGGAAAGAAAATTGGGTTATCCATGCTTCTCTTGTTTGCTACTTGTATTTGGCTCAACACAGCCACATCGCCTCCCGATGATGAATAAGCAGCAACGCCTAACTCCATCACAAGAAGATGGGTTACGCAATTACCCTTGTTGCACTCCAGCAAAGCCAGGATGGCAGCAGGAACCCGAGGTTCGAGATCGCCGTGATCTTGATCAAGTCACCCCAATCCACGCAATCCATGTCTGATTGCTTTAAAGGGAAAAAACGTATGAACACACTCACCACAACCAACCAAAACATTATTCGACGCGGATTTACACTTATTGAAATTCTGATTGTCGTCGTAATTCTGGGAATATTAGCCGCCGTCGTTGTACCGCAATTTACGAATGCTGCAGATGATGCAAATGATGCTGCTGTTCGCACTCAATTACAAACACTTCGTGGGCAAATCGAACTGTACAGAGCACAAAACGCCGCTGACCCTGATTTAAGTGGCACTGGCTGGACTGACATGATTGATGGAAACTACTTAATGAGTAGCCCAAGCAATCCACTGACTTCATCTGCAACCGTTGCTGGTACACCAGCTGTTGGCGTTGGTTGGGTTTGGCGAGATAAAAGCGCTTCAAACGCAACAAAAGGCCTATACGGCGTAAACGCAGATGGTTCTGAATTCGCGGATTAAGTAACCCTAACCTCGGGTAACCGAAACCCCACCGCGGGGCAGATGACGGAGATCATTTGCCCCGCTTTTTAATTGGCCAGGGGTTAATTAAAAGGGTGGTCCGATAACGCAAATTAAGTATTTGATTGAGCGACAAATAGGAAGACGGACTTGTGTTAGGTAGTAATTCTCCCGATGCAAGTCAGTGGCACGGTACATGGAATTTACAGAATGATGAAGATGAAATCACAAATCAAACACACTGTTCACCGAAAGGGATGGACGTTTATCGAATTGCTAATGACAGTTTTGATTTTATCAATTGCTGCCATAGTGCTCGTGCCAAGCGCAAGTTCTGGAGCATCAAGTTCTGGTCAATCGGCAACACGGTTGGTGGTTACAGATATCCTCGCAGCTCAAATGGATGCTGTTGCTCGTCAAGAGTATCGTCGTATTCATTTTTTCTCAGACGGTAGTGGCTGGGGCATTGAAGTTTTAGAAAGTGGTCAACTCGCGACTCCGTACGTACAAGCGACGGCAGTCTACGCTGACGATGTTTCAGAGTCGCAAGGCCATAACCAAAAATCTTACATTGATTTTAACCAAGACACGCGCTTTAAAAATATTGCAATAATTTCACCCCTTTTTGATGGTTCAAACAGCAGTGTTATTTTTGATCAAACTGGTGGCATCATTGCTCCAGATGGTTCTCCTTCAACAGGCGGAAGTTTTGAAGTGCACAGCGGTCCATTCTCTTGGCAGATACAACTAGCTCCACTGACAGGGAAAGTAACAATTACAAAACTAGGCGGTGCTTCTTGAATTTTTCATTTAAGAAAAACACAAAAGGTCAGATAGGAATTGCGTTTCAAGAAAATGGAGTGACAATTGGCCAGTGTTCGTGGAAGCAGGGAATGTACTTGCATCCTGAAGTTAAGCACATCGAAATTAATCCGCATGAAATGACTGCAGAATGCTGGAGAGACAACGTTAGCAAATCGTCAATGATTGGCTCTGATTGTGTTCTCTCCTTGCCACCCTCATTAGTTCACCATCAAGTGCTTCGATTACCAAATATGTCAATCGAAGAATTGAAAGAAGCAGCAGCATGGGAAATGGTCGATCGGCTCGGTGTTGAACGCCCTGAACTTCAACTTGACGCCATTCCAATTGGTTCTGGTGGCGATGTTCTTGCTATCGCAATTAACAAATCGTCACTGTCCGAATTGCTCGACCCACTGTATTGTGCAGGTCTTCGGCCAACCTCTATTGAACCCCACTGTGTTTCAGTCGCAAGAACTTTAAGTTTGTTGCATCGAAGGCAGAGCGATCAATCAATAGTTCGTTCAGTGTTTGATTTTGGCTTGCATGATTCCGCATTTATGGTTTTAGCTGGTGACTCAATGGTGTTTTATAAACATCTTGAACACAGCGGCACACAATTGATTGAATCCATCGCTTCACAGACTGACGTGACAATCGAACAAGCAAAGAAGATGTTGCTAGCATCGCAAGAAAATCGTGAAGATGGCGATATTTCTAAAGCAGTACGCGGTGCGACACGTTCCATTCATGAAGCAATCGCAACAGATGCGATGAAATGCATCCGTCATTATGGTGTTACAAATCGTGGGCCTCTTTCTACACAGTTAATTGTGACTGGAAGTTCAGGATGGAATACACACTTAGCTAACGCACTCACAGCCGCTTGCGGTCAAGAAGTTGTCATTGAATCGAGCGTGACACATATTCAGCCATTGCCATCGTCTGTTACAAACGAAAAAAACTGGCATATTGCACTGGGCGCAAGTTTAGCAAGCATGCTTCAGCAAAGACAAAGGCGTGACAGTGATTGCGCAATAAAGGATGCAGCATGAATTTATTACCAGAACAATACGTTGAGAGAAGCAAAAATAAAGCGCGTAGCAGCAGAGTCGCAATTGCAATTATAGTTACGCTTTGTGTTGTCGCTACAGCAGCAACGCATTCACGGTTGGCAATGAATTCAGCAGTAGAACATCTAGTCATTGCTCAATCAAGGGCAAATAGTGCGTTAGAATTAGAAGTTGATGCGACATCGCTAGAATTGCGTAAAGCGAAATTAGAATCGTTTATTAACCGTTACAACAACGAAAAAATTACATTCGCGATGGGCGATTTAGTTGCAACGATTACGAATTTACTTCCAACTTCAATGACTATCGAAGATCTTTCATTGGACATTGTTCAAACCGAAGAAGGAAAACGTATTAGCGGCCGACTTGCTGGCTTTGCTTCTTCGGACGAATCTATCGCATCGCTCGTTTCTTCATTGCACGAAAAGGAACCATTTGGCGAAGTGAGCATGGACTTTAGTAAATCAAGAACGGTTCGAGGCATGCGTGCTCGAGAATTTAGAGTTAGTTTTTTAATTAATTTAGAAAATGATTGGGAACTATCACGAATGGTAGTTGTTGGAGGTGAAGAATGACAGCATCAAATGAACGTTGGATGTTATTTGGGACTTTTATACTGACGGTACTTTTCGCATGCTTTTTTGTATTACCAAATTACAAAAATGCTGAACAGGCAACAAAAAATGCTGTTGAACTTGAAGTTCGCATTCAGCAGTTAGAGCGTCGGCAAGTAGAAGTAGAACAAATGAGACAAGACTTCAGTTCTATGGAAGCAAAAGTAAAAATAGATTGTAAATTGGTTCCAGATTCGCCAAACACTTCTGAAATAGTAAAAGCCTTATCATTAGATGTGGATGGGAACCACGTGCTAGACCAAAGTTTTACAGCGGGCTCAACTGCTTCAAAATTACAGCAGAAGGGCGGATTTGCAATTCAACCGCTAGCAGTTACATTGCACGCAGATTTCGATTCAATTTTTTCGGTAATTGAAAATGTTGAATCGATGAACAGACTTGTTCGTATTTCTTCACTTCGAATTACAACAAAAGATTTAGATTCATTCGGTGAAGCCCCGGTGCTTGAAGCGGCAATTGGATTGCACGCTATGTACGACAATGGAGATTTTCAAGATGAATAAAAAAATGCAAATGATGTGGCAACGATTAACTGCAGATCGAAGGCGATTTAGTTTATTTTGCACGTTGCTTTTTGTCGGTTTACTGCTTTGGGCACGAATTATAGTTATCGCGCGGCCTCCTCGAACAGCTGTAGCATCACCAGAGATTCAAGCTTCGGTTGCTTCAATTATAACTTCCGATAAAACTGTAATACCCGTGTTTCTCGAAACTCGTCCAGCGAAAAATCCATTTTCAATTAACAGTCAATTATTCCCAACAGATATTACTGCATCCGATAATACACGCACGCAATTTGTTGATACAAGTATTAAGGCAGAACAAGAACTCGTTGCAACATTAGAATTAGAAGCAATCATGGGAAAAATGGCCATGATTAATGGCAGAGTTATCAAAGAAGGCGAAGTTGTGGTTATTCAGAATGTTCCAAATCCTCTACGTCTCACCTCCTTGTCTGGTCGTTCAGTCATCATTTCCGCCGAAAATCGCCGATATGAATTGACTATAGCGCCCCCTCGCCGCTGATGGTTGCGGGTGCGCACATGGAGACGCACCCGTGAAATACACTCATTATTTTCTAATCATTTCCCTTCTTTCACTGACACCATTCACTTTTGCTCAAGATGCAAAAGATGAAGTTGTAATGGACGAATTCGGTACGGTTGATCTTGTCGTTAACGAGACAGAAGTAACGCAAGTTCTTGAAATGCTGGCAATCCAAAGCCGCAAGAATATTATTGCAAGCAACAATGTTACTGGAACGGTTTCCGCAAACCTGTATGACGTGACATTTGGCGAAGCGCTCGATGCTGTATTGAGGGTTAACGGTTTTGGTTATATTGAGGAAGGCAATTTTGTCTATGTCTATACGATTGAAGAGCTCGATTCAATTGAAAAGGCAAGGCGTAAAACTGAAAGCCGAATCTACGAACTTCAATATTTATCTGCAGCAGATGCAAATGAATTTGTAACACCACTTCTTTCAGACGAAGGAAAAGCAGCATTTCGAGGGGATATTGTTAAAGGGTTCCAGCCGTCTTTGAAAGATGGCGGTGGCGACAGTTATGCTTGGTCAAGTAAACTTGTAATTAATGATTACCCGGAAAATTTAGAAATCATCTCATTGTTGTTGGTTGACTTAGATACGCCTCCTGCGCAAGTTGTTGTTGAAGCCACTATCGTGCAAACAAGAGTGACTGAAGACAACGAATTTGGAGTTGATTTCACTGCGCTATCAAATATTCAAATTGGAGGAATAGCAGGCGGACCGTTGGCAGCAGCCCAAGATGTCATTGCAGGCACATTTGGGAATACAAATATTGAAGGCGTTTCCTCTGGTGTTGGCGACACAGGAAATCCAACTTTCTCAGGTGGTTTAAAAGCTGGCGTAATAAAAGATCATGTTGGCGCATTCTTGAAAGTGCTCGATCAAGTTGTTGATACAACAGTCATGGCTCGTCCAAGAATTACATGTCTTAATAGGCAGCGCGCTGAAGTTTTAGTTGGCACTCGAATCGGATACCTTTCATCTGTTCAAACAGATACAAGCACAACGCAGACTGTGGAATTTTTGGACACTGGTGTGCAATTAGTTTTTCGACCATTTATTTCACCAGATGGAATGATTCGATTAGAGTTACATCCTAATGTTTCCTCCGCAACCCTTCGAACAGATGGCGGCCAATCGGTACCGGATGAAATTACACAACAAATTATGACGAATGTACGTTGTCGAGATGGTGAGACGATTATCCTCGGCGGTTTGTTCAGAGAAGTAACAATAGTCGGACGCAACCAAGTTCCATTCCTTGGCGATATTCCTATTATTGGGCAGGCATTTCGTGGGCAAAGCGATAGGGTAGAAAAGGAAGAAATCATTTTCCTCTTAACGCCCTCAATTATTCCAGATGAACGTTTATGGGAAGCCGGTAGAGATTCACTTGAAATTGTTAACTCGGTTCGGGTGGGTGCTAGAGCAGGTTTACTTCCATTTAGTAAAGAACAAATTACTGCTAACTACAATCGAGATGCGCTTGATGCATATCGAATGGGCGATTTAGACAATGCTCTTTATTGGTCAAACTTATCTCTTCGTAATACAACCGAGCAGCCAGAAATGATTCGGTTGCGTGAGCGTATTACAAATGAAAAAGAATCTGTTTGGGAGCGTGACTTGCTTCGCAGTCTTTTGCAGCGTGAAACACAAACCGCGCAAGCAGGTTTGGAGGCACCACAATGAATAGATTAATTGTAATTCTTGGTGTAGCACTTTTAACTGGATGTGCGGGCCCAACAAAGTCGGGTAAAATTGCAAGAGTAAATGCGCACAATCGAATGGATATTGTGAATGCAAATCTTGCAGCTCAACAAGCAATGCAACAATTTGAAGTAGGGCAGTTAAAGGCAGCGATTGAAACTATTGATGCAGCAATTGCTCGTTTTGATTCGAACGCTGCTTACCACCTTCTTCGTGGCAGAATATTACTAGAACAACATCGATTAGATGCAGCAGACAAAGCGTTCAATCGTTCGATCGAATTAGACCCAACGATTGCCGAGCCACACTACTTTTTGGGAATTTTACATCAGCGCTGGTCAGATGATGCTTCTGCATTAGCCTCCTACAAAAAAGCAATGGAATGCAATGTAACGCATCCACAATTTTTACTAGCAGCAGCAGAGTCACATGTTGCGCTAGGCGAATTAGAAGAAGCAATTGTTCTTTTGGAAACATCAGGCAAAGAATTTCAACACCAACCCTCCGTGACTGCACTGCTTGGTCATATACACTTGCGAAACGGGAACCCTAAAGAAGCGGCACAATTCTTGTCGAATTCACGTTTGCTCGGTAATGACGACGATGAAGTTTTAACTCTACTTTCATCAGCTCAATTTAATGCAGGTGAATATGCAGAGTGTTTAGCGACACTTGCACAGTTGGAACAGTCAGTCGAATTGTCCTATACATTCCAACGTTTGCGAGGCAAGTGTCTTGCTGCAACCGGACGCAAAATTCAGGGCAGGGATATTTGTTTAAAAGTTACAAGGCAAACGCCTGACGACGCAGGTGCTTGGGTGGATCTTGGTTACATCGCTTGGGACATGGGAGATTACAATCGAGTAGCACTCTGCGGGAAGAAAATTTCGCAATTATCTTCTGAACTCAAAGAGGGGCCATTGTTTGAGGGTATTGCTGCACTTCGTCTTGGTGACATAATTAATGGGGAAAAATTTCTCTCCATTGCACAGTCCTATAACACCATCGCTGGTTTGGATTCTTTACTCCAAATGTATGCAAAAAGTGCAAAATTTAGGGCAGAAACACCAATTACACCGAATATGACGGCAAATTCGGCCGAAGGTGAAGTTGAGCAACAATCACATGGTCAGGCAGAACGAAGCCAGCCAATCGTGAGCGTAACTCAAGATTCTCCCCTCGTGCCGTAGACTCGTTCGTCTGCCTTAGCTTGGGAATAACCAAGTAAGGCAAACGTGTTCACAGACCCAATTTCAATTTCAATTTTAATCGTAACAGCACTCACTGCTGTAATTGCGGTTATTTTTGCATTGAAGTTGAAGACACGAGCAGCAGAAGCAGTGACTGCAATGAAAACAGCACAACTTGAAGCAGAAGAAGCATGCAATACACTTGACTCCGCACGCATCCATGGCTGTATCGATCGAACACGTCGACGCCAAGTTGAGGCGGTGTTTGATGTATTGCGTGATGCAGTAATCGTAGTGGATGCGCATGGTGAAGTGTTGCATGCAAATGAGGGAGCGTCTGGCTTGCTTAGCATTGCACCATCTGAAGCAGCAGGCAAACTTCTAGTAGATGTTGTTGTAGATTATCAACTTGTTGCGACCATTGCAGATGCACGCAGCGGTCTTCCAAAAGAAGGAAGACAGTATGAGCAAGAAATTAAAAATGACGGTGAAACTGTGGCATACGAAGTGCACCTTCAATCAGTAGGCCATAAAGATGAATCTATGCACGCGGTTGTTACAGTACTACGCGATTTATCTCGCGAGCGAGAAATAGCGCGCCTAAAGAGTGACTTTGTCTCGAAAGCAAGTCATGAACTTCGCACTCCTCTGTCGTCGATTTCGGCATACATCGAAATGTTAGAAGATGGCGATGCGCAAGACGAAGCAACACGTAAAGAGTTTTATGGTGTTATCTCAACAGAAACACAAAGACTTCGACGCATGATTGATAACCTGCTAAACATCAGTCGAATCGAAGCTGGCTTAATGCACATTGATCGTAAGCAAGTTAAATTCCAAGAATTAATTGCTCGTGCAGTTACGAATATGACGCCACAAGCAAAAGAAAAGAGTTTAGAAATACATTCGCAACTCGCTGACGTTGATTTATCAGTCATTGGTGATGGCGATATGCTTTATCAAGTACTTGTAAACTTACTATCGAATGCGATTAAATACACACCAGATGGTGGTCGTATTACAGTTGCTGCAGACACGGACAACCTTACTCGTAGTTTGCATTTTTCAGTATCTGACACCGGTCTTGGAATTGCTCCAGATCAAACTGAAAAAGTATTCGACAAGTTTTACCGAGTTGAAAATTATCGATACGTTGCGCAGGGCACTGGTCTTGGACTTAACCTGTGTCGCCACATCGTCGAAACTCTTCACAGTGGACAAATTGGTGTGGAATCTACACTTGGAATGGGTTCGAAATTTTGGTTCTCAATTCCAGCAGAACGAGGTCAACGAAAGGCAGCATGACAACAGCACACAATATTTTAATTGTCGATGATGAAGCACATATTCTTCAAGTTCTATCGCTAAAATTGCGAAACTGTGGCTATTCAATCGCTACGGCTGTTGATGGTGAAGACGCATTGCATCAAGCGAAGATAGACCCACCGGACCTGGTCATCACAGATGTGCAAATGCCATACATGAACGGGCTTGAATTCGCGCATGCGCTATCAACAAATAAAGAGACTGCACACATCCCAGTCGTTGTTTTAACTGCTCGTGGTCACACGCTCGAAGCAAGTGACACAAATTTTCCAAATGTACGTAAGGTGTTAAGCAAGCCATTTAGTCCTCGTGGCGTGGCAGAATTGTGCGCGCAACTATTAAAAGATGTGCCAGCACGAAACATTGGAAAGCGAGATGTGGCATGAATACAAAAAACGTATCAACCAAATCAATTATTGATTGCTCACCACTTGAATCGTTTGCTATCGATGCTGGCATAGTAATTATGCATTGCGATGCGAAAGGAAAACTAGTTAGCCAAGAAAAGAGTGATTGGCTAATGGATTTATTAAGTGCATCTCCATTGATTCGCCTTGCTATTACATCAAATTGTGCTGTGTGGAACTCTCAAAGTGAACTTGCTCCTGTAGAAGCGTTTCAAGGTGTGTGGTTAGTCCCAGTACGACAAGTAAATTCACGCCGCGACTCAGGTTTGTCAATTGGTGTCATCGTGACAGACGCATTAGTAACAAGTGAATACTTGCACGCATTGTGCCAAGCAAGCGGAGCTGACGTAAAGGTTATCCGTTCATTGTTAGCATCGTTCCAACCAATCGCAACCCATGACGTGAAACGCATAGCATCAATGTTTCAGTTTGCATGGAATGCTTATACTGCAAGCGAAGAAAATCAAAACACAATGGAATCTGTTGGTCATGAATTAGCTGATTCCTATGAAGAAATTTCATTGTTGTACACAATTACTGGAAGCATGAATTCAGTGAACCATCCAAAACGGTTTGTTGAACTTGCATGCAATGAACTTTTGCAAACACTTCCTTACGAGTGGATTGGTGTTCAACTTCGAATCGGCGACCGGTTGCCACGAATTGGCAGTGAATTAGTTTTCGCTCTTCGCAATTCTTTTGTTGCTCAAGTGCCATGTCCAACTGTTCTTT
>JYMV01030278.1_pt1 | contig 17550 bp, 16 predicted proteins | sample 338911 | NCBI WGS metagenome assembly JYMV01 (sample SAMN03354496, study PRJNA234377) | hydrothermal vent metagenome | biome: Deep sea; feature: Hydrothermal plumes at the Eastern Lau Spreading Center, Western Pacific Ocean; material: Seawater | place: Tonga | collected 2009 | depth 2000 m m
GATTTCGCGCCCATCCGGGTCAGAAACATCTTCATCTGCGCCGGAGTCGTGTTCTGCGCCTCATCGAGGATGATGAAGGCGTGATTGAGAGTCCTGCCCCTCATGTACGCCAGCGGCACGATCTCGATGATCTCTCGATCGCTGTATCGTCGCACCTGATCGTAGTCGAGCATCTCGTGCAGTGAGTCGTAGAGAGGTCTCAGGTAGGGATTCACCTTCTGCTGGAAGTCCCCCGGCAAGAAGCCCAGTTTCTCCCCGGCCTCGACCGCAGGCCGGCACAGGATCAACTTGCGTACCTCTCCCGCCTTCAATGCCTCGACCGCAGCTCGCACGGCGAGATAGGTCTTGCCGGTTCCCGCAGGACCCAGTGATACGACGATCTCGTTCTGAGCCATCGCTTCCAGGTATCGCACCTGCCCATCGGTTCGGGCAATCCGGGTCAAGTCTCTCCAGCCCTGACCGTCCTCTTCCGAGAACAATTCAGCGGACCGAGTTGTTTTTTCAACCTTCTCGACCACCTCGGATTCTCCTCGGTGATGACGGATGGCTGCGTCGAGTTCTTCTTCCGGTGTAGATGCCCCAGGATTGCGATGAACTGCCTGCATCCTTTCGACCGCATCTTTTGCAGCGGTCACTCCCAGTTCAGATCCCTGTAGATCTAGTGATGGGCCTCGCGCCGACGCCACGATATCGAAACCTTCTCGCATCTGTCTGAGATACATATCTCGGACGCCGAGTACAGCCTGGGCTTCCTCGTCATCCTCGAACTCGATCGTTACCTCCACGGCTCATCCTCTCCTGATCATGCGGCCAGGATCACGCGCCACCACAACACGAGGGGCATCACCAGCACCAGACTATCGAGCATGTCGAGGGCTCCTCCGAGTCCCGGGATCGAAGCACCCGAGTCCTTGCGGCCCGCACGTCTCTTCATCGCTGACTCCTGAAGATCAGAGATCTGCCCCACCACCGCAACCAGCACTCCAAGCACCAGGGCCATGCCCGGCGAAAAGGTCGGATCGGCCAGTTGCACCGCGTAAAGATAACCGATGACAGCCGAGGTCAGGACCCCGGCGATCAGCCCCTCGATGGTCTTTCTGGGGCTGACAGGATGCAGCGGTCGCTTTCCGAATCTTCGCCCGATGAAGTAGGCGCCGGTGTCACATCCTTTGACCATCAAGACGGTACACAGCACCAGATGCACCCCGACTGGATCTGCCTCGGCCAGCACCACGGTGCAAACCATCGGAATCGACAACCAGAGCACCGTCAGCGGCGGATGTATTCTGGCCCAGAGAAAGTTCTTCTGGCCGCTGCTGAGCGCCGTCGAAACCAGCGCCCCGAGCATCAACACGGCTCCGAACAAGGTCGTTGCAGGATTCGCCATCTCGCCAGGCCAATCGCCTTCACTACCGAATCCGACACTCCCCACACTGGTGGTCAAAAACACCCCGTAGATGGTCACGACGTAGGCGGAACCCCTGTGGGTGATCCAGCATCGAGAGCGCCTCGTATGTGGCTCCGGTACCGAACACGAGGCACAGGATCCACAGACCGTAACCATCACTCCAGCCGAGCAAATCTGCACCCAGCAGTGCCACGGCACCGAGCAGAATGGGAATGCCCCACAGCAACCTGCTGGCGAGCCCGATCACACCTCACCTCCCTGGGATCTGGAGGGAACCGAACCGAAACGGCGAGATCTGCGAGAGTACTCCTCGAGAGCCAGGTCGAGATGCTGGGCATCGAAATCGGGCCACAGAACATCAGTGAAGTACAACTCGGCATAGGAGGCCTGCCACAGCAAGAAGTTGGAGAGACGCTTCTCGCCCCCGGTGCGGATCAGAAGGTCGAGATCGGTCATCCCTGGTTCATAGAGGTGTTCGCTGACCTGCCTCTCCCTCTGTTTGAGGGAGAGATCGACGTCGGAGCTGGCAGCAGCGGCGAGGGCATCGGCGATCTCGGCTCTGCCCCCGTAATTCACGGCGAGCCTGAACACGATACCCTGATGATGGGCCGTTTCACGCGTCGCACCTTCGAGTGCCGCCACCACCTCTGGCGGCAATCCGTCCTGGCGACCGATGGAGCGAAAACAGACCTGATGTCGATCCATCTCCTCTCGCTCCTGTTCGAGGTGTTGAACCAGCAAGTCGAGCAGAAACTGCACCTCTTGATCGGGTCTGTGACGCAGGTTTTCGGTCGAGAGTGCGAAGCATGTGACCTCCGAGATGCCACGTTCCTTCGCCAGCCTGATCATCCGTCGCAGCGACCGGGCACCTTCGGAATGTCCGTGAGTCCGGGGAAGTTGACGCTGCTGGGCCCAGCGGCCATTTCCGTCCATGATGAACCCCAGATGGCGAGGACCCACCTCGTCTCCCTCTTCCGTTCGCATCGATAGCCGCGAATCCCCGGTCGAACTCAAGCGAGTTCCCCCTCCGCCCTGAATGGCTCAAAGACACAGACCTCATCGCGGCGGCGACCGGTCGACAGGATCGAGACGGGAATCCCGGTCGCCTGCATCAGACGATCGATGAAGGGTCGCATCGAGACTTCATCGACCTGAGACCAGCCAGGCCACTGTTCGATCACGGGCTCGAGACCCTCCAGATCCGTCAGTGAATCGGGAAACTGACCCAGTTCTTCTCCATCGAGACGATACGCAGTGACGACAGGAATCGTCTCCCAGCCGTCGAGTACATCGGCCTTGGTGAGCGCGAAGGAGTCGAGATCATTGAGTTCCACGGCAAAGCGAAGCGCCGGGATGTCGAGCCATCCTACTCTCCTCGGGCGTCCTGTCGTGGTCCCGAACTCTCCCCCTGCCTCACGCAGTGCCTCGGCTTCTTCACCGTGAATCTCGGAGGGGAAGGGCCCTTCTCCAACTCGAGTGCAGTACGCCTTGGTGACTCCGACCACATGATCGATCTTGCGAGGAGAGAATCCTGTTCCCGGTCCGAGACCGAGGAAGGATGGACTCGAGGAGGTGACAAAGGGATAGGTGCCAAAATCGATGTCGAGCATGCAGCCCTGGGCCCCCTCGAAGAGCAACTTCTTACCCTGCTGATGCAACTTGTGCAGCAACTGACGCGTGTCGGTCACCTGCGATTCGAGACGCTCCTTCAATCGGTTGCAGATCTGGATCGCCTCATCGATTCCTTCACCGGGGATGCCGAGCCGTTGCGTACGTTCTCGCAGTTTTCCTGGGAGGACATCTTCGATGAATCCGGGAGTCATGATGTCTCCCATACGAATCCCGTCACGACCGAACTTGTCCTGATATGCAGGGCCGATTCCCCGGAGCGTGGTTCCGATCGGATGAGCTGCACTCTGTTCACGAAGTTTCTCGACGGCTGCGTGATGCGGGAGCACGACGTGCGCTCTATCGGAGATCCGGATCCGCGAAACCGCTTCCTCCGGCAGTGACTCGACTTCTTCGAGCAACTTGGCCGGTTCGAGCACCATCCCGTTGCCGAGAACCGCCAGGATCCCTTCGTGCAAGACGCCCATCGGGAGGTGATGAAGGACATGGCGTACCTCACCGATATACACGGTGTGGCCAGCGTTGGCCCCGCCCTGGTAACGAACGACCGCATCTGCATCACTCGCCAACACATCCACGATCTTACCCTTGCCCTCGTCACCCCAGTTCAACCCGACCACGCACACATGCTGCATCTGCTTCTCCAGTTCCCTCATCTTGAGCCAGCTTCTTTCGTCGGAGTCATCTCGGTCAGTCCACCCATGTATGGCACGAGCACATCTGGAATCTTCACGGATCCATCGGCACGCTGGTTATTCTCGAGTATCGCGATCAGCACCCGTGGAGTGGCGATGGCAGTGTTGTTGAGCGTGTGGCAGAACTGGACCTTGCCATCATCTCCTCGATATCGCAGGTCCATCCTACGCGCCTGGTAACTGTGGAAACGAGAAGCAGAGTGTGTCTCGCCCCAGCCACGCGATGGCATCCACGCCTCGATATCGAACTTTCTCACCTGTCCAACACCCAGATCGCCAGTGCAGACATCGACCACCCTGTAGGGGATCTCCATCGCCTGGAGAATCTCCTCGGCATTATTCCTGATGAACTCGTGATGCTGGATCGATTCCTCGACATCATTCTTGCAGATGATCACCTGCTCGACCTTGTTGAACTGGTGAATTCTGTACAGCCCACGAGTCTCTCGCCCTGCAGCACCCGCCTCTCGGCGGTAGCAGGTCGACCAACCGGCATAACGGATCGGCAGTTGAGACTCCTCAAGTACTTCACCGCTGTGGAATGCAGTGACCGGGACCTCGCTGGTTCCTGTCAGGAAAAGGTTATCGCGCGGAATCTCGTAGGTTTGTTCCTCGCCCCCCGGAAAATATGCGGTGCCATAGAGAGGCTCGTACTTGACCATCGTCGGTACGATCATCGGCGTGAATCCACGCTCAACGACATGATCGAGAGCAAAGCGAAGCACTGCGATCTCGAGCAGCGCACCGGCTCCCTTGAGGATGTAGGTCTGTGAACCTGCGAGTTTTGATGCTCTCGGGAAGTCAACGATGTCGAGATCCTGGCCCAGTTCGACATGGTCCTTTGGTTCGAAATCGAATTCAGTCGGGGTCCCGACCACCTTCAACTCGACATTGTCGCCGTCATCCTTGCCGACAGGTACTTCAGGATCTGCAGGCATGGGAACTCTCGACTGGATGTCCTGGAGTTCATCCAGCACCGCCCGCAGTTGATCTCCAAGATTCTTGATCTTCTCCGAAACCTCGCCCATGCGTCCGATCGCCTGCTGTTTCGAATCCCCCTCGAGGGAAGCGATTTCCTTGCCAGCATTTTTCTGGTCATGGCGCAGTTGTTCCTGCTCGGTGAGCAGTTGCTTGCGTTTGTCATCGAGGTGGACCAGTCGGTCGAGGTTGACCTCGATGTGCTTATCGAGGGCTCCCTGGCGAACCAGTTCCAGTTCGGACCGGATGTATTTGATGTCGAGCATCGGACCGCCTCCGGAGATGTGCTCGATACCCGCCCCCGGATTCGAGACTCCCGCCGGGCGAGGATAGACCCGTATCCCTCTCGCTTCAATCGAGGCAGGTCAGGGAGTACCAGATAGTAGCGTTGCCACCTTGACGATTTCGAGCTGCACCTGGCACCAGCGGGCGATCTCGATCGCCGCCTCCTGCTGGAGGTCCCGGTCGTGCTCATCGGCCCCGATCAGGGCAGGAAGTAGCAATTCACGCGCTCCGGGCAGGTCCCCTGCCAGTGCCAGATCCCGAGCCCTCTGAAGGGCGGTGGTGAGTCTCTGTCGGGCGATCTGCTGCGCCAGGATCTCGAGTTTCCCCTCCAGCGTCGCCAGCACTTCATTTCTGGCCTCCTCGAGATCGGACCGGGTCACGGGCAACCCCTCTCGATGCAGATCGGAGGGAGCCACCGCCAGCTGGACCTCGATGCGCTGCTCGATGCACCTTCCCATCTCGTCGATCACCACGACGGGCAAGGTGCCGTGGATCACCCAGCTTTCTCTGTTTCGCGACGGCAGTTGTTCACTCCAGACGGTTCGCCAGCGTCTGGCAGGACTCACAGCGAGCCGACGCGACAGGCGCAACGCTTCCGCCAGACGAAAGGACCGACGTGCTGAGAGCAGTAGTGCGTCGACCGGAGTCGCCGGAATCCAGCGGTGGGTCAGATCGACGATCTCACCGATCAGCTGGTTCCAGCGCTTCACATCGGCGAGGTGAGCGGGAGATCTGCTCCAGACACGACCGTTTTCTCCCATCTTCGGCCTCGCACTGAGGGTCCGTTTCGAGTTCTCCGTGGTGACGGTCGCCACTCCGGGTCTGAGGATGAGTTGGCGCCCATCCTCGATCGGTCCGCGAAGAGCGCCACGGATCACGATCGGCCGAAGAGGGATCTCGATGCTGGACCTCAACCGCCCGAGGCGATCGCCGATCGGCTCGCCCGCATCGAGCAAGATGGCCATCTTCAGCAGTGCTCCGCAGGGCTGCCCCGTCGTGAGCAGAATTTCTGCGTCGTCTCGAAGTTGTTGTAGTGCCCAGTGGCCAGCAGCCCTGGAAGCAGGATCTTCTGCATCGATGGAACCGAGCAATCGTGTCGATGTCAGCACCGAGCAGGCGTCCTTTCGCTGCTGGCCCTCACGGATGTCTGCAGCGATCTGCTCGATGACTCCCTGACGCATTGCGGTGACATATCGATCGAGCATTGCATCATCTGGCAAACGCTGGAGCAATGGGTCGAGTATCTTGATCGCCTCGACCTCATTGCCCTCCAGATAATGCTGCTGGGCGCTGCGGAGCACCTGATCGCATGATTTTCTCAATTCGATCCTGCGCCTCCAGTGACTCAGAACCCGTTCGTGATGGCGCGGAGTTTCGATCCCGGCCGCGATGCAGACGATGGGGATCCGCTGCAATCGGGCAAAAAGTTCCAGCATCTCCATCGATCCATGGGGTCTCTCTGCACAGGCGAGTCGGTCGCGAAGATGGCGCCACGCTCGATCCCGAACCTGAGCGATCACCTGCTGATCACGACGCTCTGGATGCAGCGGTGTGACAAATCTGCGCAGATGATCTTTCAGCACCAGCATCTCGAGCAGGGCATCTTCCCATCGAGACTGCTCGAGAGCGATGCTGGCCGCTTCGATGCTCTGGAGGTCGATGGCGGCCAGCTGGGAGAGCGGTGAGTCGGCGTGACTGGTGAAGCCTGGCCGTTGCATCACCACGAGCCCTGAGCAGAGCAGAGCCATGGCTATGGCGGTCGAATGGAAACTCAGGAATCGCACGACTGTGTTCCCCATCTGGAGAGGCTGCCGGGGCGTCCGGGAACCCCGATAATCCCTGGATCCGGACTCACCGGGTCCAGGTAAGCCTATCATCCAGAAGGGGATATGGTCCTGGAGAGGCGTCTAGAGCGAGACCTCGCCGAGCCCCTCGGCGGTGATCGCAGCCTCCAGAACCCGATCATCGCCCGATTCGCGCCACTGCGGTTGCTGCAACTCGATCGCCTGTTGCATCTTCGAGATGCCATCCCCGCCGGTCGGCCCCGGGGCTTCCCGTCCCCCGACCAGTTTGGGGGCGATGAGGATCTGGACCCGATCGAGCATCCCGGCGTCGATGAAGCGACCGTGGGTCTCACTGCCCCCCTCGACCAGCAGATGCTGGATGCCGAGCCGGGCGAGATCCTCCAGCAACAGCTTCAGTGGCATCCTGTTCTCATCCAGCGGTAGTCCTGTCAGTTGCGCTCCGGCAGATCGCAGTGCTGACGCTGGCTCGCCTTCCAGTTGCTCCTGCTGACAGTAGATCAGCGCCCCCCCGGGCTGCTTCAGCAGCGATGCCTGCAGCGGTGTACGACAGTTGGGATCGATGACGACACGCACCGGATCGGACTGGTCATCGACGCGACAGGTCAGTTGCGGATCATCGGAGATCACCGTCTCGACTCCGACCAGAATCGCATCGATCTGCCCTCTCGCCTCTCGCGTGGCTGCTCTCGTGAGAGCACTGGTGATCCAGCGAGAATCTCCTCCGACGCAGGCGATCTTTCCGTCCGCCGTCATCGCCCACTTCGAGGTGACGAGGGGTCTGCCATTGCGAATCCTGCACAGATAGGGAGCGGCCAGATAACGCCCCTCCTTCGCCATGAAATCTCTGACCACGTCGATCCCCGCTGCGTCGAGTTTCTGGTAGCCGACTCCCGATGTGACCGGGTTTGGATCGTCGACCGCCACGATCACGCGTCCGATCCCTGCTGCAATGATGGAATCGACACAGGGTGGTGTCTTGCCCTGATGTCCACAGGGTTCGAGGGTGACATAGAGATCCGCTCCGGCGCTATCGATCCCGGCCCGACGGGCCATCTCCAGACAGATGACCTCGGCGTGAGCCTCACCGTAGGCCTGGTGCCAGCCCTCTGCAGATCCATCCGCGCAGACCAGCACCGCACCGACAGGGGGATTGGGAGCGACCCTACCGAGTCCTCGTCTCGCCACTTCCAGGGCTCGCTGCATCGGCCGGGGATCGGGAGCGGCTCTGGCCATCACTTCGAAATCTGTAGCGTCGGCCGCTGCGTGGGTCCTGTGACTCGCTGGCCGTACAAGGTTGCCGAGGAAGTGCGGTCCACCTCGACAACGACGAATGACCCTGCCTCCTCGTCGTCTTGCGCCGGCCAGATGACGATGCGGTGGTCCCCCGCCCGACCTGCCCAACGACTCTCATCGAGGCGAGACGGACCCTCTGCAAGTACCTCTACCCTTCTGCCGATGAAACGCTGGTTGCGGCTCTCTGCCTCTGCTGAGACCGCCGCCAGCAACTGGTGATTCCGCTGCTTCTTTACATCGAGCGGGATGTCATCTGACATCCTGTCATCGCTGACGGTCCCTGGCCGAGGAGAATATTGAAAGACATAGCTATGATCGAATCCGACCTCGCTGACGAGCGAAAGACTCCGGTCAAACTCCTCCTGAGTCTCGCCGGGGAACCCGACGATGAAATCGGTCGCGAGGGTGATATCGGGAATCTTCTCCCTCAACCGATCGATGACATGAAGGTAAAAGGAGCGGTCATAGGTTCGCTTCATCCTTGCCAGCATCGAGTCGCTGCCCGATTGAACGGGCAGATGCAGGTAATCCATCACCTTGGTGCATTCAGCCATCGCCTGGATCAACTTTGGCCTCAGGAATCTTGGATGCGAGGTGATGAAATGACACCGCTCGATGCCATCGATCTCCTCGACACCACGTAACAGGGTATCTAGCCCCACTCCCTGCCCAAGTCTCTTGCCGTAGGAGTTGACCGTCTGGCCCAGGAATGTGATCTCCTTGACCCCGGTATCGGCGAGACGCCGGACTTCATCGAGGATCTCATCGGGGGGCCTGGAGACTTCCTTGCCTCGGGTGGTGGGAACGATGCAGTAGGTGCAAACCATGTCACAACCTCGCATCACCGAAACAAACGCGTGCCACCGATTGGGTCCCAGATTTCTCTTGCGCACAAATTCAAGAGGCGAATCCATGTCCGTCGCCAGCAAGGTGCTGCTCTCTCCCCTCGCCTCCTCGATCAACTCGGGCAGTCGATCAAACTCCCGGGTGCCGACGATGAGGTCGATCCAGGGGGCTCTTTGAGACAACTGATCCTGCTTGTGCTGAGCCACACATCCTGTCAGACCGATGATCAGTTCCGGCTCCTGCTGCTTTCTCTTCTTGAAACTTGTCATACGCATGACGGCACGCTCCTCGGCGTGTTCCCGAACAGAGCAGGTGTTGTAAAGGATCACTCCGGCGTCATCCGGATCATGGACCAGGAAGTAGCCCTTTCGCTTGAGTCCCTCGAGCATCAACTCGGCATCGAGTTTGTTCATCTGGCAGCCGAACACCTCGAAGTAGACACGATGCGACTTGGGTACATCGGCGGCGATGGGAGCGGTCTGCATCGGATAGGTCAGTTTCAATGATCCTCCATGGCTAGAAGCGATGTTCTGTCCGACCCGGATGGTAGGAACAGCGATCGCACGGGTCAACAGGACCGGTGGCACTGGAGGCTACTCCCGGGGGTCTAGCGACCCGCCCAGGGCGACAGATAGCCGACCAGCAGGCGCACAATCAGTGCTGAGGCGCCACTGAGCGCCAGCATGGCGAGCCAGAAGTGGTCAGTGACAAACAGCATGGTGGCACAGATCAACATCGCTGCTGCGACTACCGATTCCACGACCCTGTGGCTGGAACCGTCGATACGACGAATCAGCCGATCGAGCCCGACGACCTCCGTCTCGACCCGCACCCTGCCTCGGGTCGCCTTGCGTAGCGCATCGGAAATCAATTCCGGTAGTTCAGCCAGCAACTCGATGTTGTCGATGGTCTGATCGGCGGTGCGGCGAAGCAAGTTCTCGGGACCGATTTTCTCTTTCATCAGATCGATCAGCAACGGTTCCAGTTCGCTCGCTGTATCAAATTCTGGATCCAGTTTCTCTGTCAGGCCCTCCAGAAGAACCAGCGATCGAGTCATGCGAATAAATCCAGGCGCGATCTCGATTCTGTGTTCGGTAGCAATATCGATGATGCATTTGAGCAGCGCAGGAAGATCAACCTCGGACAGTTTCAGACCCACATATGGATCGAGACGATTGGCAATCGACTGCGTCAGAGAAAAGGTGTCCGCATCTCCGTGACAGTAGCCGACATGAAGGACCTGATGAGCGAGTTCCTCGTAGTTCCTGCTCACCAGCGCTTTCAACATCCTCGACAACCTCTGTCGTAGTTCATCGGTGAGAAGCCCTGTGAGACCGAAGTCGATCCAGCCAATCCTACCGTCCGGGACCACGATGATATTCGACGGATGGGGATCGCCATGAAACTGACCATGCAGGAAGATCATCTGGAACAGTGACCTGGCGACAATCTGCGCCACTCTTCGCCCTTCTTCGGCACTCAGTTCAGCACGCCCCACCGAGATTCCATCCACCCAGTCCATGACCAGCACCTCACGGCTCGATACCGCTGCATGGGTACCCGGAATCAGCACATCCTCGTCTCCCTCGAAGGAGGCCCTGATTCGATCGATGGCATTTCTCTCGAAGTTGAAGTTGATCTCGTTCTCGAGCGCCAGTCTCAGTTCATTGACCACGCCCTGCGGATCGAAGCCCCCCGACTCGGGTTGCTTGGCCAGTGCCTCGGCAAACAGATCGAGCAAACCCATATCCTGCTCGATCAACTTCTCGATTCCCGGCTTTCTGACCTTGATCGCAACGCGGTGGCCATCGAGTGTCATACCGCGGTATACCTGTGCGATCGATGCGCTGGCGACCGGTTGTTCCTCGATCTGAGCAAAGCAACTGGAGAGTTCTTTCCCCAGAGATTGCTCGATCACCTGGCGAATCTCATCGAATGGAATCGGATCCACATCGTCACGCAGTCGCTCCAGTTCCTTGACCAGAACTTCCGGAAAGACATCAGGTCGACTGGCAATCAATTGCCCCAGTTTGATATAGAGCGGGCCCAGATCCTGAAGTGCGAATCTGAGTCGTCGTGGAAACGAATTCTCGGAACGAGCAGATCCACCGAGCAGACGCACCCGAACACCGGCCCCCAGTCGAGATGCCAGGTCTCCCAGCCCATGTCGTGCGAGGATCAGGGATACATCCTTGAGTCTGGGGATATTTCTGAGCGTGCGAAGGGGTGTCACCACCGGTTTCTCCTAGCGGCAGCGCAGTTGCTGCTCCAGTTCCTGGACGCGGGCAACCAGCTGATCATGCTCAACGCGACTGATCGGAACCAACTTCTGTACCAGTCGTTTCAGATCTTCCTGAGCGGAACCCTCTCGCTCGGGTGAGATCGGAGGAGGTGTTTCTTCTCTGTCGGTCTTGCGCCGCCAGGCCTCGAGAACCGCCTCGGCCTGTTCGCGTGAGATGGTTCCCTCTTCGACCAGATCATCGACGGCGTGGCGCAGCCCCGAACGAGCTCGCTCGATCGCATCGAGCCCTGCGTGTATCAACTGGCGAACAGCGTCCAATTCCGATTCCTCTCCCGATGCTACCGACGAGCATCCTATAGGATCGTCCGCTGCCGGGCGAGCGGGGGCGTAGATCTGGATGGCTAAAAAAATAGGGAGTCCGTTGAGATTCAACGGACTCCGCGGGAAAGGGGGGGAGTGCAAATTGTGGAGGAGATTCTCCTCACATAAGCACTGGCAATCGACGGGCCAATCAGAGCAGATTCTGGAAATTGGCCATAACAGCCACATGGAAGTCAGGTTACACAACTCGGTCCGATCGCCCCTGCACGCCGCGAGCGCGGCAACGGTTTCCGACCCGGAAGGAATGCCATGACTCGATTCCCGAGCGTCCTGGATGGCACCCGATGAGAGTCCGGCGAGGAGTGGAGCATCAACCTGAGGAGATCACCCGGCCCAGTGCCTCGAGTGCAGGCAGCAACTGTTGAGGCGCCAATCCGAAGCCGATCCGGACGTGGTCACGGGCACCGAAGAAGCGTCCCGGCGTCAGATTGACACCCTGCTCGATGCAGAGTCTGTGGAGACCGTCCCCGTCGGTTCCGAGATGCGCCGGGACTCTTGGAAAGCAGACCAGCCCGCCCGCAGGGTCCACCACCTCGATGGCTTGATCCTGCAACCATTCGCGCATGATCTCCCACCCATCGCTGGCAAAGCGCCTACCTCTGGCTCGCAGTGGCTGCCACCTCTTCATCACAGCCCTCGCCACCTGGTCGGTCAGGCACGAGTTGTGAAGGGTCGTAGAATCGAGAACCCGGCGAGCTCGATCGACCAGCTCGGGCGTCGCTAATCCCCAGCCGAAGCGAACCTGCGAAACACCATGAACCTTGTTGAGCCCACCGATGCTGACGATGGATGGGTGACGAAGTGATAGCGGCCCAGGGTCCGGATCGAGGAAGGGCCGGTACATCTCATCGACGAGTACATGACACCGATGGTCTTCTGCCAGTGCCGCAATGCCCTGTTCCTCCTCCTGAGAGAGTCTGACACCGCTCGGATTGTGCAGGTTGGTCAGCAGCAGCAGGGCCGGCTGGTGCTCATCGAGCGTCCTTGCGAGGGCCTCCAGATCGATCCTGTATCGCTGCTCGAAGTGACGCTCGAAGGGCACCGTCTTGACGCCCACAACCGAGAGCGCATCGACGACCGGAAGATAACCTGGAACCTCATGCACGACCGTCTCGCCTGGTCTCGCCAGAGCAGCACCGAAGCAAAAATGAGCGTGCGTGGCGCTCGAGGCGAGCAGGATTCCATCGGGATCGATCCCCCACAGTTCCTCGATATCAGCCATCACCTCGGTGGGCCCGTAGGGTGTGAACTCGAACAGTTCCAGGTCGGCCGGGTCGAGTCCGATGTCATCCCAGTCGACGGGAGGGACGGCACTCATCGTCAGGAGATGTCGTCCGAGTTGTCCTTCTGATTTTGCCCATCGGATGTAGGGAACCGTTGAGATTGCCATTCTTCCTCCTCCATCTGACGCAGTCGCTTCCTCCGACGAACGCTCTGAACTGCTGCCGCGATGATGACCAGTAATGCGAGTCCCTTCCAGGACAGGATCAGATCCACGATCAGACCCAGGTACACATCGGACCTCGCCAGTTCCTCCGACCACATCCTGGTCGCATCGTCGATGCTGAGTCCGGTCTCTTGCTCGAATCCTTGCTGCCAGGGGGTTCCGTCCCTACAGCGAGCAAGGATCCTCTTGTGCAACTGATGATCAAAATTGCGGCGAGTCCACTCGATGAAGGAATACGCCTCGGCGTAGAGCAGCGAGGCCCTGACATGAGTTTTCGGAAGATACTGGTCGAGGTCGGTGATGGGAACCAGAGCAGCCCCCCTCGCCTGTAGGATCAAGTTTCTTCTGGTCGAGGGATCCGGTAGTTGATGTGCTGCCGACTGTGCGATCCCCTCGTGGACCCAGCGCGGCAACGCCCCCGCCGCCTCTTCCAGGACAAGATGAGCCAGCTCATGGACCACCGTGGCACTTCCTGCGATCGGATTGGCTGCCATGTACTGGACGTCGATGATCACGGTTCCCTTGCGAGTCAGAGCCACTGCAGGAACCCACCCGGGTACCGGATCGCTACCGTAGTGCGTCAGAGTACGGTTGAGCGCAGCATTTGACACGACCAGCAACACCAGTGGCTTTCGTTGCGATCGGGAACCGAGCCACTGGCGGAGCTGATGCAGATGGCTCTCGACCAGCCTGGAAAGAGCATCGGGTGGCTGGCCCGTACCCGGTGCGATCGCCCAGTCAAAGGAACTCCCGGGGATGTGCTGGAACCCTGCTGGCAGTTCGTCTGCAGCCGTCGGGGAGATCAGTGCCAGCACCAGGATCGTCACCCAGATCCACAACGATTTCTTCTGTGACGATTCATCCGGGACCACGACGCTTCTCCGATGGAAAAAGAGGGGGTGCGGAACCGCAGGTTCCGCACCCCCTCATGATCGTCAGGTTGTGGTCCTGGCGCTAGGCACTCTCGGAGAGAGAAGCGACCAGACAACCCTTCGAGACGCTGTAGAGCGGATCTTCCGCGTGGCGGATCTCCTTGATCTCGATGGGGAACTGGATCTTGTCGAACTCCTGCCGGAAGACATCGATGAAGCCTCCGATCATGCTGGTTCCACCGGAACAGACGATGCTCACCGGATCGGGGAACTTCGGCATCGAGGAGGAGCACTCGAAACGCTCCTTGATGTTCTTGAGAGTGTAGGCGATCAGGTTGCGGTAGTAGATCTCGACAGCCTCTTCCTCACGACCCTGAGGGTTGGCGAGGTCGATGCCCTTCTCCTTCATGCCGCAGGCGCGGCTGGAGCTGATTCCGAGCACACCAGCAACATTGCGATCGATCCAGTCTCCACCACGGGTGGTCGAGAAGGAAAGTGCAGGAATGGACTTGTAGGCGACGCAGACATTGAACATTCCGCCGCCGCAGGAGATACCGATGCCGGTGAAGTCGTCCTCCGCGAGTTCGGAGAAGACAACTGCATGCCCCTCGACGAGCGGCTTGGGATCGTATCCGAGTCCCTTGAGGAGACCTCCGAAGACACCCTGGTGGTAGACGACATTGAGATCGGCGTCGATCGGCTCTGCAGGTACGGAGAAGTAGCACACCTCGCCAGGCTGCTGTGGCTGACCCAGCAAGGTCTCCAGCAGCATCTTCTCGATGGGCAGCGCATCCGACTCATCGGGACTGATCATTCCATCTTTCATCGGTCGACGGGTATTGCGGTTGAAGATGTTGGCGAGTTCAAACGCAGGATCTCCGACCACGACCATGCGGTTATTGACCACTACATACTGAACGCCGAGACGAGTCAGCATGTTTCGTGTGTAGTCATCACAATCGATGTCGATGAATGCGTTTCGCTGGATCTTGAGGTTCACATTGCCTGCATTGTCCTGATTGGAGGACACAAGATTTGCTGTTCCCACATCGAGGCCGCGACCGAGCGCGATTCCCGTGTTCACGACACCAGCGGCACTCGCTGCAGCCTGGACGGTAGATTCTGCTGCAATGGATTCACCACGGTCATTCGACGGGTAGTTCACCGCATTGAGGGCCTCAGCTTCCTCGACTCCGAATGCAGGATCATTACTCCCACCAGCACTGGCTTTGGGCCCATTGTCCGCAAAATTCTTGCGGGCGTAGTCTTCGTAATCTCCCATGCCCCTTACTCCTTTTCCTTCTGGAGGCCTCGCAACTTGGCCAGACTGGCCTCGACGCCTCCCGCTTTCGCGTTCTTTACCTCGACCTTGTCGAGATTGTTTTCTATGTGATCTCCCGAATCCTTGGAAAAGAGCGCCACGAGCGCCTCTTCAGACGGGACATCCACTGTCTTCGGTGATCCTCCCCCTTGCGCCGAATTTCCGACGCGCTGAGCGAGGTTGTCGATACTCTTTCTGATGCTGTCGATGTCTTCTCCGGAGGATGGCTGTACCCCTCCACCGGCGTCTTCAACGGCAGCCTTGACGACGGATCGGAGTTGATCCGCATCGATCGCGGGTGCAACAGGCGCCGGGCATGAGCGTGCTTCATGCAATTGCTCCTCCAGGTTCACCGCCTTATCACGAAGCTGCTGGATGCGCTGCTCGTATTGCTGTTGCTGCTCGGCCTGTTGGCTTTTTCGTTCCTTCACCATGCGCGAGAATTCGCTTCGTGCCTCTTCCCTGAGTTGATGCTGATCTACATCGGGGAGTTCACTGAGACGCTGAGCGACGACTTTTTCCACCGCTTCATCGATCAGGCTCAGCACCGTGGAACGATCCAGTACCTTGACGGTCCTGAGTCCCCGGCGAGCCAACTCATCGACAGTTACAGTGTTGGCGCGTTTCTGAAGTGCCTCTGGCACATCGAAGGTCTGACTCATCGGCCAACCGTTCTGCAGGTGTGCATCGGTGATTTCCGCTGGAATCTCACGTTTGATGCACTGGCGCCGATCTGCTGATCGGCGCGACCACGAAGGCCCTTACTCTGGGCCAATAAGACTAGCATCGGGGGGCAATGTGCGGCAAACCGGGGATCGACGGTGACGGCAGGAAACCGTCTCAGATGCGTCCAGGATGGAATCTGGGGCAGATCCTAGATCTCGGCGTCGAGCAACTTCTGGGCATACAGACGAATCCTGGATTCGATCTCCCTGATGTCTCTCGTCGAGAGTCTCGAACCATATGCAGAGAGCAAGTCGAGCAGCGTATTTCTGGCTCCATTATAATCGCCGAGCGCCACATGGCACTGCTGAAGATCCCAGTACTGGGTTGGATTCTGATAGGAGATCGGACTCGATTGCAGGTGCCGTTTCATGTCCCGGATCGACAACAGGAACCAGCGCCTCGATCCCGCCTTTGCAGCGGCCCGTCGCTCTAGCGGCTTGCATTCCTCATCGGCCACCGCGTACAGATAATGGTATCCGGAGGCGATCCGTTTCCTCAGCCTGAATCGTTCCAGGCGCGGTTGAGTCGAAATCGGAGCCAACCTGACCGCTTCATCCAGCAGCAGCGCCGCTTCCTCATACTTCTTGATCCCTTGCACGATGCTGTCGGGATTATCCTCATCGAACTCTTCCATCACATCACTGATGATACGATCCACCTTTGCTCGGTTGCGTGTAATCGTCTGCGCTGCCTCAACTGCGTCTTCCCCATCTCGAACACCATTAGCCGGATTGCATCCGGAGAGTAGCAGTGTGATGACGAGAACCATCGCGACAAGACCTGTGGCAATTGGTGTAAGATTCCGGTCAGGCATCTTGAATTCCTCTGCATCAATACGTAGCGGGCGCGGGGATCAACCCCCCAGTCTAGTGCCAAGGCACCAGAAGGGAAGAAAGATGGTGAAGAAGTTCGAATCGTTCGATGGTTTGCTCCGGGACTTCAATCTTCAGGTTCCTGAGGAATCAACGAAGAGAGTCCATCTTCGCGGGCAGTGACCCGGAATTCTCTCTCCCTCTCGATGAGAACCTTGCCAGGCGAGAACCCCTTCGGTTTTCGGACATGTTTCGCCTCGGTCCAGTGAACCGAGATGCTGCCAGGTCCCCTCCAACCGGAGAGATATGCAGCCACGAATGCCGCGTCCTCGATGCTCTCGGGCGAAGCATTTGTACCCCGCTCGCATGAAAGAACAGGTCGTTTCCCCGTGCGGTACGGATGCTCAGTTCGTCATTTTCCCGAGCACTGCTACCGGCGAGGATTTCCAGTCCCTCCCGACTGCGGTAGCGCTTGAAGCGCCTCTTTTCGGCAACATTCCCCGATCCCCCACCGGTGCTCTTCGGCCGCTGGCGACGCCGCCCATGGCTTCGATTCAGTTGAATCGCCCGTTCGCAAATTCTCTCGACTGCATCTTCATCGATTTCATCGGCTCCGATGAGGGCATCGATCGATTGCATGGCGGCTTCGATGAGAGATCTGGAACTGATCGTCTGCTCTTTTCTCTTGCCGAGGACTTCGAGCGATCGCTTGCCCTTGCGCGATTTGCGAAAACAACGCTCGATATTTTGCATCGGAGTACGAGCCGGTTCGAGGGCAATTTCGACGAGCGGTGTTCCCTCCTGGTACCA
>JYMV01050578.1_pt1 | contig 17541 bp, 10 predicted proteins | sample 338911 | NCBI WGS metagenome assembly JYMV01 (sample SAMN03354496, study PRJNA234377) | hydrothermal vent metagenome | biome: Deep sea; feature: Hydrothermal plumes at the Eastern Lau Spreading Center, Western Pacific Ocean; material: Seawater | place: Tonga | collected 2009 | depth 2000 m m
TTCTGTCCACTCAATAAAGAAATGGAAACCAGACCGGTTAATAAAATTGTTTTCATTTTCATTATTATAATCATTAAAAGTAGCTAAACCTAGCCAAACCAAGAAGATGGTACTTTTGAAATAATTTTACCCTTTTCACAACACCAAGCCCCACCAAGTAACGGGGTTTTTTGTTTGTGGGATGATGGGTAGATTTGGGCTCACCATGAAAAAAGCGGCCCTACTTTTACTATTATTATGTACCATAAATGCCCAGGTGGGAGAAATCATTTGGGAAGAGGATTTTGATAATTTGGATAACTGGATGAAGATTACCGGGAATGGATCTTGGGGCTGGGGCAATGGTGAACTGGAATTCTACCAGGAAGAAAATGTTGAAATAGCTGAAGTTCCCGATGAACCGGGGAATAATGCGCTGCACATTACGGCCCTGGAAGAATCTGGTGCTGGTATCGTTGACCAATGGGGAAATCCGTTAAGCTATACGTCGGGGAAGGTGACCACAAAAGCAAAAATAGCTATTAAGTATGGTGTGATTGAGACCAGAGTAAGAGTGCCAGACCTTGATCTTGGCGGCTGGCCAGCGGTATGGCTTTTAGGCATGGCAAATTATAACTGGCCTCGTTGTGGCGAACTCGATATGATGGAAATGGGGTCTCGCCAAGCTTTCAGGGATTTACATGACGAGCACAACGGCGGTAATGGCGCCAACAATTCAACCGTTAATCAAGTGGTTGGGGCGAATGCTATATTTTATACGGATGATGCCGTAACCCCAGAAAATCCATCTGGCGCCGCCAGCATTTCATGGGATCCGGATGATGATTATTGCAGACCCTATTACAATTATGATACGCCGCTCAATGACAGGTTTCTCACATATCGCATATATTGGGATGATGAGAGCATACGATTTACCGTTATTGATGATAGCGTTGAGTACGATCTTTACACAGATCCATTTCCAATTGACAGTGTTTCAGAAGAATTTCAAAGACCATTTTACTTAATAGCAAACCTGGCCATAGGCGGATTATTTACAGACGCAGATTATATTGGTGGAAGTGGAGCCCCGGTTTCTTTCCAGCTGAAATGTATGTGGACTATATAAAAGTTATGGAATGGAACGAGCAGGGTGAAGTGAATGTAGGTCCGCCCTATGCGCATAGCGGAACGTTTGGCATTTACACTGATAATACACAAACAGACGGTTCCTTGGAGGCGGGTGAAACTTCGGAAATATATGTCTGGGAAGGTACACTGACTGGAGGCACAATTGAGCCGTATGAAGGCGAAAACGGAATTTCATGGACCACGACCGGTATGGGCTGGTTTGGCGCTGGTATCATGTCCATACAGCCACTTAACATGAGTAATTTTGGAGATGGACATCTAAAATTCATGATCAATATCCCGGCAAATATTTCCTTCAAGATCGGTATTATTGATGCCTGGGATAATCAGGAATATGTTGACTTTCCGGCAAACCAAACAACATACGGCCTTGTCAGGAATGGTAACTGGGGACAGGCATCAATCCCAATCAGTGACATCCGAGGAGAATTTATTGATTTGCGAATGATGAGTTATGCCTTTGTCATATTAGAAGTGAATGGTGCATCGTGTGAATTCGCACTGGATGATATTTACTGGGATGGTGGTGAAACCACAAGCATTATTGAAAACGAATTTGGTGAAAACCCAACTAAATTTAGTTTGCAGAATAACTTTCCTAACCCCTTCAACCCCATCACAATCCTACGCTACGACCTGCCGGAGCAAGCTCAGGTTACACTCACAGTATACGACCTTATGGGCAGAGAAGTAACCCAACTGGTCAACACCACCCGGGAAGCAGGCTTCAAATCAGTTCAATGGGATGCTACTGACAGTTTCGGTAAGCCAGTGAGTGCTGGAGTCTACCTCTACCAGATACAGGCAGGAGACTTCAGGCAAACCAAGAAAATGGTTTTACTTAAATAGATTTACCCTTTTCACAACAAAAAGCCCCACCCAGCGGGGCTTTTTGTTTTTAAAGAGCCGGGTATGGGACTCGAACCCACCTACTACTGATTACGAATCAGTCGCTTGAACCAACTCAGCTAACCCGGCAGTAAAACATCCAGTTAATTTAGTAAAACATAACCTTCTAGATTTTGTGAAATAAACCATAAAACCTTTAAATTTGTAAATTCTTATATTTACCTATAAGTGAAAATATTACAATATTTACAGGAATATAGCATTGTAATTAACCCAAAACTTTTGTAATGAGCGGGTTGGAAGTTTTAGTCATCTCGGTAGCTCTTTTTACTCTTTATCACCGGGTATCATACGGTACAATAACAATCGATATGTCTTCATCCGATTGAACATTTCGCTGGTCAGGCTCCCGGAAAAATAAATCCTGTTGATCTTAGCGATCCGTTTAGCAAAATACCAGTAAACCATTCTCATGATACGAGGATAATGGCTGTTCAAATACCGGGCAGATAAAGTTCGGACCGGGTCTGCCACTTCATCGATAAACGCTGTAAGCACATCCATGGTGGGCGCTGTTTCAGCTGTAATGTCCTGGTTTAATAATTCCTGAAAAGGGAATTCAGTTATTTTATCCTGAAATGTCTGCCAGTCATGACCGCCGCCCAGCGGGCGCCTGCCTGTTCCGGGTTGCCGGAAAAAATCGCAGATCAATAGATGTCCATCCATCCCCAAGGCGGTGATCACCTGATCCAGAGCTTTCAAAATCTTTACGTATTGAAAACTCTCGCTGAACAACACCAGGTCATAGGTGTCATCCAAAACTAAACGTTCAAAGGTGTTGCGAAAAACACGCACTTTTTCGCCAAGGTTTTCCTCGATCCGGTCCGCCAGGTATTCACTGGGAGAAACACAATGCACCTGATACCCAGCTGCGATCATCTTCTCCGCCAGGCCTCCGGAACCGCTGCCCACATCCAGGATCGTTTGAACTCCACCCGGAATAGCATCCAGAATAAGTTTGGAATGAAGGTCCTGTGCCTCTTTAAGATTTGATGGTTCGATCGGCAATTCCTTCGGCCAGTAACCATAATGTAAATGTTCAGTATTAAATAGAAAGCGGCCCAGGACAAGGCCGATCTCTAAACCTACTTCTTTGGAACTGACTTTACTATTATCCATAAATGCAATATCGTGTGTGGAATCTTTGGTTTTAACCGTTAATTATATAAAGATATAAAATTAAATGAGATGGGATATGAAAAGAAGGTCCATTTGTTCATAGGATTAAAAAGGGTGGTAAATTTACTGGATCATGAATTCAGCAAAAACTTTATTCGATAATAATCTTCCGCCGCTTGCAGAAAGGGTTCGACCGAAAACCATGATGGAATTCTGCGGCCAGTCACACCTGACAGCTGAAGGTAAAATCCTGAACCAGGTCTCTGTACAAAAAACACCATTCTCTATGATTTTCTGGGGGCCGCCGGGAACCGGAAAAACTACGTTAGCCCGAATAATTGCTGGTTTAGTTGAAGCTGATTTCAGGGAATTGTCTGCGGTGTCCAGTGGTGTGAAAGACCTTCGTACCGTCATTGCTGCCGGCAGGAGCAACCTTGAACAGGGATTTACTACCATTCTCTTTATTGATGAGATTCATCGATTCAGCAAGAGTCAGCAGGATGCCCTGCTGCACGCCGTGGAGAACGGTACAATCATTCTCATCGGAGCAACAACCGAAAACCCTTCATTCGAGGTGATCTCTCCCCTGCTATCCCGTTGCAAAGTATTGACATTCAAATCATTAAACCCGGACCATTTGCAAAACATATTAGATCAGGCATTTCAATCGGATGTGGTTTTATCCAAGGGGCATATTTCAATTGAAGATGATGAGATGGACACTCTTATCCAGTCATCTGCAGGCGATGCCCGTAAAATGCTGAACACATTGGAAGTGGCTGTTAAAATGCTGAATGGCCAGGGAACGATCACCCCGGATATTCTCAGCGAAGCCCTCCAATCCAAATCAATGATCTATGATAAGGCGGGCGATTACCATTATGATATCATAAGTGCTTTTATTAAATCGGTGCGCGGCTCTGACCCAGATGCGGCGGTTTACTGGCTGGCGGTAATGCTGGAAGGCGGTGAAAACCCTGAGTTCATTGCCCGGAGGCTGGTGATCCTGGCCGCTGAAGATATTGGCAACGCTGACCCTAATGGCTTGACCCTGGCTACCTCCGGTTTCCAGGCTGTCCATATGATCGGCATGCCGGAAGCGGCGATCATCCTGTCTCAGGTTACCACTTACCTGGCTAGTGCCCCAAAATCCAATGCAAGTTATAAAGCTGTAAAAGAAGCATCAAAAAAAGTAAAGGAATCCGGAACTCCTTCTGTACCGCTGCATTTACGGAATGCACCAACTGACCTCATGCAATCACTTGATTATGGCAAAGATTACAAATACCCCCATAGCCACCCAGAACACTTTATTGATGAAAACTATTTTCCTGATGGCCTGGAAGAAACATTTTACCACCCCACTGAACTGGGTCACGAGGCATGGATAAAAAACCGTCTCAAATCACTCTGGAACAAGAGATATAGCAATAGTTAACCTTTAAATCCGATCATGAAGCAAATCCTGATCACTATAATTCTTCCTTGTCTTCTTTTCGCTGATGACCGCCTGCGCTTAAAAAAAGCTGATATCTTGGAAAGCAAAGTCATATCCGGTGAAAAGATCCAATTCCTCCGCGGAGATGTTGAGTTTCAAAAGGGAGATGTTTGGCTGAATTGTCAGGAAGGCCGGTATAAAGAAAAAAAAGAAGTAGCCTGGCTGTTCAAACAGGTAAAAGTAAAACAAAAAGAATTAACACTTACCTGCGACACCCTGAAATACTTTTCCCGAGAAGACAGGATGGTAAGTACAGGACGGACCCATGTCTGGGACCCTGACTATGACTTGATCTCTGATTCACTTATTTTTTTTACGGAGCAGGACAGCGGTGTCGCAATTGGCCGAGTAGAGCTGGTTCAAAACAGGCAAACAATCACTGCTGACAGGATAGAATATGTAAAGCGCCCGGGGCAGGATGGGGTATCATATACCGCCATTGGGCAGGTTAAGATACAGGATTCAACCCGTGTTGCGAGCTGTGGAAAAGCAATATACAACCGTACCGAAGAAGTGACCATTCTTCAGATCCAGCCAGAAATACGTGAGGAAAATCGTATTCTTTCGGGTGAAAAAATAGTGTTGACCTACAAGGAGGATGAACTCAAAAACATCCATATACCAAAACAGGCCCGGGCCAGCACTATTTCTTCAGGTTATGAAAATGCAGATGCAGACTCTACCGGTCAACGACCCACATTACAATTCAAGGATGTCATGACCAGCTCAATCCTGAAAGGGTATTTTATCGATGGGAAACTGGATTCCATTCGGCTTGAGGGAATGGCTGCTACTCTTTATCACATTTTCGATGACTCTGTATATCAGGGGAAAAATGAAACGTCCGGTGATACGATCATAATGCAATTTGCGAATAGTGAATTAGACCGTATTTTTGTGGATGGCGGTTCACGAGGCGTATATTCTCCCGATACGCTCACCAAGAATTCTGAATATCCAATAATTTATTCCGCAAATCAAATTGATTACCGGATTGAAACCGAAAAATCGGACCTGATGGGTGATGCAAAAGTCCGGCATGGAAACACGAACCTGGAGGCGGGTTTTATCAAAGTTAACTGGCGGACCAATCTCCTGTATGCTCTGCCAAAGGCAGAAGCAGACACACTATCGCAGCCAATAAAACCAACTATCACCGAAAAAGGGCGTGAACCAATGGTTGGTGATGATATGATGTATAATCTTGATACGAAGCGTGGGCGGATTAAAAAAGGTGCCACCAAAGCAGATGACGGTTATTATGCCGGAAAAGAGATTCGGAATGAAAGCGATGAAATTTTCTACATTCGGAATTCCAGCTTCACCACCTGCGACCTGGAGATTCCCCATTTTCATTTTGAATCAGACAAGATGAAAATTGTACAAGATGACGTGGTCATAGCTCGACCTATCATTCTGCATTTAGGGCAAATACCTGTTATGGGGATCCCATTGGGAATTTTCCCCCACAGAGGTGGAGGGCGGCACTCCGGGTGGATCATGCCGGCATATGGAGAAAATCGGTCAAGAGGTCAATTCATTGATGGGCTCGGATACTACTGGGCTCCCAATGATATCTGGGGCTCAAAATTTACTATGAGCATCGGGGATCGGCAGGGAGTTGTGTTCAAATTGAACAATCAATATCGGGTACGATACAAATTCAACGGGAGTATCTATTTGCGGAATCAGCAATTTCTCACAGGCAGTGATGATATAACCACCCTGGGAGAAGACCGAAAAAGTAATTTTATGGTTAGATGGGCCCATGCTCAGGTCCTGCGAAACCATCAATCTCTGAATGCAAATGTAACTTATTCCAGCAATGGGGATTATAATCGTACGTACGGCCTCGATGTGGCTGAGCGCATGGACCAGAAAGCAACATCCAACATGACTTATACCAAACGATGGCCAAAATCAAAAAATTCCATCAGTATGAATCTGTATTCAAATCAAGACTTGCTCATTGATCAAAAAGTGGACCCGAACAGTAATTATTTTATCTCTCCGACTGGTGCGGGAACACAGCTAAATATTGTCAACAGAACGCTTCCCAGGTTCTCATTTCGCCATGGCCAAAGCAACCTGATACCCACAACTGCTACAAATAAAAAATGGTATCACAATATTGCCTGGAACTACGGCCTGAATTATACCAATAAAGATCGCCAGTATTATGAATCACAATGGGTGGACTCCACAGAAACCTATGACTGGGAAAGAGATGAAAACGGCGATCCAGTTGACACAGTATATAAAGATAACGGCTGGATCCACACCGCATCTATTAATGCTCCCCAGAAGATTTTTAAATACATTTCAATTAACCCCAGTTTAAGTTTGCGATCAGCTTGGGTAAACAGAACTTTTGAGGGGTTGGGGTATGACTCAACACAATCGTTTATTTCTGAAGAGACACAAGGTTTTGCCGCTCGAACCACCGGTTCTTTCTCCTTAAGTGCGAGCACCCAGATTTATGGTATTTTCCCAATCCCCATAGGCCCAATAAAGGTTATTCGCCATGTAGCTTCGCCATCTATAGGGTTCTCATGGTCACCAGATTTTTCAAAACCATTATTCGGCCAGGATCTGGGTTATGTCCAAGCATACACAGATCCATTTGGTAATGAGTTCATCCATGATCGGTTTTCAGGAACCATGGCCGGGAGCACACCGCGCTCAGAGAGAAAATCCATGAATTTTTCATTAAATAATGTTTTCCAGGCCAAAGTATTAAAAGATGATGAAGAAAAAAAGGTGGATCTTTTGAGTTGGCGAATGAGCAGCAGTTACAATTTTGCTGCCGATGAATATCGCCTGGCAAACCTCCGTTCTTCCCTACGGTCCAAGGTTGCAGGCAATCTAAACCTGGACTTTTCCATGACCCATGATTTTTATGGATTTGATCCGGAAACAGGTGCTCGCGTTCCGGAATTCAATAAGAACAAAAATGGGTTAATTACTCCGCGACTTACCAATGCCCGTTTCTCCACTGGTTTCCGGTTCTCAGGAACCCGCTGGCACGATACAGGAAAAAAACAGGACCCAACAGATGATACAACAGCCGTTGAAGATGACCTGTCCGGGCCGGGACTTACCAATCCCATCAATACTATGAAAAATACACTGAAGGGCGGAAAACTCTGGAGCACTAACGTCAGTTTGAGTTACAGTTACACCGTCAGCAACCCATTAAACCCAAAGGAGACGTTTTGGGTTAATACCACATCATCAATCCAAATGACCAAAAACTGGCGTGTGTCTTACCGGGCAAGGTTTGACATTATGGAAAAAGATCTGGTGAATCATTCGCTTTCCCTTTACCGCGATCTCCATTGCTGGGAACTTTCTCTGAACTGGACACCGGGTGGATTAGGTCAGGGAGTTTATGTGAAACTGAATGTGAAATCACCCACCTTGAAAGACCTGAAGATTGAGAAAAGAGGCGGGGTATATTCCCGGTCGCCATTTTAATCAGGTGTTTTTTCTACCCGCAGGATGTAAGAAATTCTCATCGCATTTTTTCAAGAATCATGATCTGCCCTGAGTGCCACGCCGAATATTTAGACCACATTAATAAATGTGGAGATTGTAACGTTGCGCTTGTTGATGCATGTATTTTAGACTTGCCCATCCCGGAAATGACCTGGGTTTCTCTTCCGCCGTTTGGAGGCAAGGTTTATGCGGATATGGCTGCGGAAATATTAGATAAAAATGAAATTCCCTATTACCTGAAAATGGATTGGACCAGTTCCGCTTTCAGCATCGCAAGTGCAACCCTGCCTGGAGAAACGGTTCGGATATTTGTACCCGAAACGCATCAGAAGAAAGCAGAAAATATTGTTCAAGGAATTATAGGCAACCACCAGTGAGACAGATACGCACTGTTAAAGGGACCCATGATATCCTCCCCGGTGATACAAACAAGTGGCAGGTCCTGGAAAAGATCATCCATGGTGTTGGTTCGAGGTTCGGATATCAGGAGATCCGTACGCCTATATTTGAAGAAACGCAATTGTTTGCCCGAAGCATGGGCGAAGATACAGATATCGTTTCCAAAGAAATGTATTCCTGGAAAGATCGTGACGGCACAAATCTTACCTTGAGGCCGGAATTAACTGCGCCCGTGGTACGTTCCTTTATTCAGCACAGCCTGGGAACCGCAGCACCACTCCAGAGACTATATTATATCGGTCCTTCATTTCGCCGGGAACGTCCGCAAAAAGGACGCCTGCGACAGTTTCATCAATTTGGCGTGGAGGCATTTGGATCCGGGAACCCAGAACAGGATGCCGAGGTCATTGCCATGGCATGGCACATTTTATCGCAACTGGGAATAAGCGAAAGTTCCGCGCTTCAACTGAACAGTATCGGTTCGCCGGATTGCCGAATGGCCTATCGCGAGACCCTGAAAGAATTTATCCGTCCCAACCTGGACCAATTATCCGAAACGAGCCAGAAGCGGTTTGAGACCAACCCACTTCGCATATTGGATACAAAGGCAACGCATGAAAAAAAAATGCTTGAAGGTGCACCATCTGTTTCTGATTGCTATACAGATGAAGATAAGTGGCATTTTGAATCGGTCCAGGATTTTTTAAATGCCATGGATATTCCGTTCACTTTGAATCCTAGACTGGTTCGCGGATTGGATTATTATACCCGGACTGTTTTTGAATTCACTTCCAAAACGTTGGGTGCCCAGGATGCTCTTTTGGGTGGGGGGCGATATGACGGCCTTGTAGAAACCCTGGGTGGAAAAGCTACGCCAGGCATTGGGTTTGCTGCAGGTATGGAACGGTTTCTCATGGCGATGGAAGAAATAGAGCAAAAATCGGGTGAATCAAAAAACGATATTTATTTTGTTTGTTTAAATGAAGAAGGACTTTCCGATGCCCTTTCCCTGTCAAATGAATTACGTCAAGCCGGGTACAACGTAATTTCCGATCCACTGCGCCGAAGTATGAAAGCTCAAATGCGGGAAGCCAATAAATCAGGTGCAAGATTTGCTTTGATCCTGGGAGAGACAGAACGCGAGCAAAAAAGTATTCAAGTGAAAGACCTTAAAAATGGTGATCAGATATCCATTGCGCAATCAGACCTGATTCATCATTTCCAGCATTTGACAAAATAATTTTTTCAGTTACATTATAATACGCGAGCGCGAAATGCGTTTTTTTAATCAAGATAATCAGGGAAATAAAATATGACTCAGAAATCTTTGCTTGTGGTCGAATCACCATCTAAGGCACGAACGATCGAACAATACTTAGATGGCGAGTATGAGGTAATTGCCTGTGTTGGTCATGTGAAGGACTTACCATACAAGGAACTGGGGGTTGATATTGAAAACGATTTTACCATGACACTTACAGTGTTGCCCGATCGGAAACAATTCATCCAGGAACTGCAACGAAAAAGTAAAAATGCGGCTCGTGTTTTGATTGCTACAGATCCGGATCGCGAAGGCGAAGCAATCGCAGCTCACCTCTCCAGCGAAATCCCGCCTGATAAGTTGGAGCGGGTTGAATTTACAGAAATCACCAAGGCCGGCATTAAAAAAGGCATGGAAAATATCCGCGGGCTGAATGATAATCTGGTCAGGGCGCAACAAACCCGTCGTATTATTGATCGTTTAGTAGGCTATAAAGTATCACCTGTTTTATGGGCTACTCTTCAAAAAAATATGAGTTTCGTAGAGAATGCGCTTTCAGCCGGACGGGTGCAGTCAGCTGGGGTTAAAATTATTGTTGATCGAGACCGAAAGAGACAGCAATTCAGGCAGTCTACATATTTTGATCTCAAGGCAATATTACAAAAACAGGAAGATACTTTATCCTTCGAAGCAACCCTGGTACGGCTAAATGAAACGCGTATTGCAACCGGGAAAGATTTTGACCCTGCAACAGGTGAACTAACGAAGCCGGATTCTATTCTATTAAGCGAATCGCAGGCTGAACAACTGGTCAAAGAGCTTGAATCAGGAGCCTGGACCGTTTCGAATATTGAAGAAAAACCGCGGACTTCCCGGCCGCGACCACCCTTTACCACCAGCACACTTCAGCAGGAAGCTGCACGGAAATTACGGTTATCTGCCCGACGCACCATGCGCCTAGCTCAACAACTATACGAAAATGGGTTCATCACCTATATGAGAACAGACTCAACACACCTTTCAGCGGAAGCTATTGTCGGTGCCAGACAGGTCATTGCTAATCTTTTCGGTGATGATTATCTGCCTGGAAAAGCCAATCGTTATAAAACAAAAGTAAAAAATGCGCAGGAAGCTCATGAAGCTATTCGTCCAGCACACCGCCAATTCCGTACCGTTGAAGATGTCAAATCTACATTGGGAGAAGATGCTGCAAAACTGTATGACCTGATCTGGAAACGTACTGTAGCCTGCCAGATGCCTCCCGCCAAACTCAAGCAAACTACGGTAATGATTCAAAACCAGAAATCTGAATTTCGGGCAAACGGTAAGATTATCATTTTCCCTGGATATATGCGAATCTACGTTGAAGGGCGTGATAACCCTGAAGCAGACTTGGCCGATAAGGAAAGGATACTCCCTGAATTGGAAAAAAACGACTCATTATCATGTACATCCCTGAAAGCACAAACACATACCACAAAACCGCCAGCGAGATTCACAGAAGCTTCATTAGTTAAAGATATGGAAGCCAATGGTATAGGCCGACCTTCTACATTCGCATCTATTCTTGATACAATTGTTCGCCGTGGATATGTACATCGCAAAAAAGGAAAGTTATCACCCACATTTCTTGGGGTGGCCGTGACTCAACTTTTGGAAAATCATTTTACGACATTGGTCAGCAGGGAATTCACGGCAAAAATGGAAGACGGATTGGACGAGATCTCAAGAGGCGAGCGAGAAGCTGTCCCCTTCATGGAGAAATTTTATTATGGTGGTGAAAGATTTACAGGACTGGAAAAAATGTTGGAAGAAAAAGTGGATATTGCAGGGGCCTGCACCATTACGTTGCCAGATGTCTTGGCTGAAATGACGGAGGGCAGAATTGGACGATATGGACCGTTTCTTCGGCGAAATGATGAAACCCGTTCCATACCAGAAAATCTATACCTTGGTGACCTAACAACTGATGCGATAGAAGATATTTTTAATGATGCTGGAGAAGATGAGCCTCTTGGGCTGGACCCAGAAACCAATCAGGATATCTGGGTTAAGAAAGGGCCTTACGGTCATTATGTACAGCTCGGTGATACCAAAACGCGAAAGGCAATTCCCAAAGGAACTCCACTCAATAAAGTGAACCTGGACCTTGCCCTACAATTGCTGGCATTGCCCCGGACTATAGGAATCCACCCGGAAACAGGGCTACCAATCACAGCCGATTATGGCCGGTATGGACCCTATATTAAAATGGAAAAATCCAATGGAAAGCTTATGGGGGATATAACCCCATTAAATGTCACTCTTGAGCAAGCGATAGATATATTAAAAAAACGACCCAAGGGAAGCAGCGAGCTTCGAAAATTGGGCAACCATCCGGAAACTGGCGAAGAATTGATCCTCAAAGATGGCCGATACGGTCCCTATGTTGCTGATGGAAAAGTGAATGCTTCCCTGAAAAATGATCATAACCCGGAGACATTAACCCTGGACGAAGCCGTTGAACTTATCAATGCAAAAAGGGCTGCGCCCAAACGTCCGCGGCGAAAAAGAAAAAAATGAAACTAATAAATATTCTTTTTCTTTTTGGTTTTCTTTATGCGGAAGAAGATGCTGCCATGGACATAAAAAAAAGTTTGATGTCACCCTGTTGCTGGGCAGGAACAGTCTACGACCTTGATCATAACCCGGAGATGGAAGATCAGATTGATAATCTTATTAATCAGGGTAAAAGCAAGCAGGAGATTCTTGATTATTTCGTTGGTCTCTATGGCCAGCGAATCCTAGCGGTCCCCATTGCGAAAGGATTTAACGTTATGGTATGGGTTGCCCCGGTGTTAGTGGGATTGCTCGCTATTGGGGTCCTTTTCATCTATTTAAAAACTCCCCAAGCAGAACCGGAGTCGGTAACTTTTACCCCGTCGGATATTCCATTCGATGATGAGATTGAGCGTGAACTGAAAGAACTGGATTAAAATCGTTATAGATTTTTTCAGCAAGTGTTGAAAGGCTCCTAATTCATCAAAGCTTAAACAGTCTTCATTCGGTATTTAACCATGGATAAGACCATTGAAAAAATTGTGTCTCTCTGTAAACGCAGGGGTTTTATTTTCCAAAGTTCGGAAATCTACGGTGGTTTTGGGGCAGTTTATGATTATGGCCCCTTAGGAACTGAGTTAAAAAATAATATTTCTCAACTCTGGTGGCGAGAAATGACCCGGGTTCATGAAAACATTGTTGGACTAGATAGTGGAATTCTCATGCATCCTCGGGTCTGGGAAGCATCGGGGCATGTGAGCGAGTTCCATGACCCACTGGTGGATTGCAAGCAATGCAAAGCCAGGTACCGGGCTGATGAGTTGGTCGCAAATATTGAAGATGCAGATTGGAATCAGGTAAAATGCTCCAAATGCGGCACCACGGGCAAAATGACATCGCCCCGACAATTCAACCTCATGTTCGAAACACATGTTGGCCCGGTAGAAGAATCAAGTTCGGTTGCTTATCTGCGACCGGAAACCGCCCAGGGTATCTACGTGAATTATCAGCTCGTCCAGGGAGCTATGCGAATGAAAATTCCATTTGGGATTGCCCAGATCGGGAAGGCATTCCGCAATGAGATAGTGGCACGGAACTTTATTTTTCGCACCCGGGAATTTGAGCAAATGGAAATGCAGTATTTTGTGAAACCGGATTCAGATAATGATGCCATGAAGGAATGGAAAGAAAAACGATTCCGGTTTTATCCCGACAGTCTGGGAATTGTTGAAAATAAAGTCCGTTTTCATGAGCATGGACCAGATGAACTGGCCCACTATGCCAAGGAGGCCTGGGATATCGAGTATGAATTCCCCTTTGGCTGGGCGGAGATAGAAGGGGTGCATAATCGCAATGATTTTGACCTGGTTCGCCACGAAGAGTTTTCCGGCAAAAACCTGAAATATTTTGATCAGCAAACTAATGAGCGTTTTCTACCTTATATCATTGAGACATCCGCTGGGCTTAACCGCATGTTGCTGGCAGTACTGGCTGACGCTTATTGGGAAGATAAGGAAAACAACCGCACGGTCATGAAATTCCACCCGCAATTGGCACCAATGAAAGCGGTTGTTTGCCCTCTGGTGAAAAAAGACGGTTTGCCGGAAAAAGCCCGCAATATCGTAGATTTCCTCAAACCACATTTCAGCGTACTGTACGATCAGCAGGGATCTATCGGCAAACGTTATTACCGACAGGATGAGGCCGGCACTCCCTTCGGGATTACCGTAGATCATCAAACCATCGAGGACGACACCGTAACCCTTCGATATCGCGATACCCAGCACCAGGACCGCGTGTCAACTGATAAGCTCTTAACGGCTATCCAGGACAATATGGCATGAATCGGACCCTGCTCTGTTTATTTGCCTCATTATGCTTGGCAACACCACAACACAGCTGGGGGAAAACCCCACAAAAATTCGCTTTGGTTATTCATGGCGGCGCAGGTTCAGTCACCCGGGAAAACATGAGCCCTGAAAAAGAAGTTTTATACCGGACTACCATGGAAGATGTACTGCAGATAGGGTATGCCATACTGAAAAACGGCGGCACATCAATGGATGCAGTGGAGTCCACGATCCGTATCATGGAGGATTCACCACTATTCAATGCCGGGAAAGGCGCTGTTTTCACTAGTGTAGGAACCAATGAACTGGATGCATCCATCATGGATGGCAGCACCCTTCAGGCTGGCGCTGTGGCCGGTGTAAAAACAGTAAAAAATCCAATTTCTGCTGCTCGTAAAGTGATGGAAGAAACCTGGCACGTACTGCTGGCAGGCCAAGGGGCAGATCATTTTGCCAAAGAAGCAGGCTTAGAGATCGTTGACCCAAATTATTTTTCTACCAAGCAGCGCCGCCAAGAACAATCGGAAAAGGTCAAAGAAAAACATGGTACGGTTGGCTGTGTGGCATTGGATACATATGGCAACCTGGCAGCCGGTACTTCAACCGGCGGTCTCTCTAATAAACGCTGGGGCCGGATCGGGGATTCCCCGATTATCGGTGCAGGGACCTATGCGAATAACAAGACCTGTGCTGTTTCCTGCACGGGTGAAGGTGAATATTTTATTCGTGGAAATATCGCCTACGATGTATCTGCACTTATGGAATATCGTCGGATGCCGGTTAATCGTGCTGTTCAAAAAGTTATAGATAAACTCACCGATCACGGCGGAACTGGCGGGCTTATTGCATTGGATCATCGGGGACAAATTGCCATGTCTTTTAATACTCCTGGGATGTACCGCGGATATATTTTAGAAAACGGAAATCCCGAAATATTATTTTTTACCGAAGAATAGGTACAAGCAACTATGATATAACCTTTATATTATAAATCCCTTCTTAACTAAACATATAATTTTTCTTGTCACCTTATTCTAGACGGGCATAGATTTAAGGAGTTTGCAATAAACACATACCTGAAAAACCATCTTTGCAAATCATAAATCATAAACAACACAAGGAGAGTATCATGAGAAAAATCTTCGGGTTTTTTATTGCCTTTATAATGTCCTTCCCTTTGCTTGCCCAGTCTGTGAGTGGAACCGTTACAGATACTGACGGAAATTCTCTTACTGGAGCGAACGTAGCATTGGAAGGAACAGCCTTAGGTGCATCAACCGATGATAACGGTGCGTATGCAATTTCCGATGTTATACCTGGCACTTACAGCGTAGTGGCATCTTACATAGGCTACGAATCAGAGACCAAGTCAGTTACAGTCAGTGAAACTGGCGCAACAGTGAATTTTTCATTGGCATCATCAGCATTGATTGGTGCTGAAGTTCTAGTCACGGGTACCCGTACTGCGGGACGGACAGCCATGAAGTCCCCCACACCTATCGATGGTTTTGATAGTCAGACACTGCGTCGCCAGGGGAATGGTGATTTCACTGAAACACTGAAGAATCAGATACCATCTTTTAACGCTACACCGCTTACAGGTGATGGTGCAGCATTTGTAAGACCTACTTCGATGCGGGGGTTGCCACCTGATAATATCCTGGTATTGATGAATTCCAAACGCCGCCATCGCTCAGCTCTTATTTCACACTTTGGTGCAGCCATGAATGTGGGAGCCCAGGCTGTTGACGTTGGTATGATCCCAAGTATTGCGGTAAAACGCCTTGAAGTTCTTCGCGATGGCGCATCAGCACAATATGGTTCAGACGCCATTGCCGGTGTAATGAACTTTATTTTAAAAGACAATAATGAAGGTATTGAATTCGAGATCACAAATGGCCAGTGGATGACTGCCGAAAACGGCCGGGGTGGTGAAAGAGATATTACCGCTGCTGCCAATATCGGGTTACCACTATCCGATAATGGATTCTTAAACATTAGTGCAGAATATTCAGTTCGCCCAGAACTATCCCGCGGTTACCAGCATGCATCTGCTTCAGATGGGTATCAAGGTTGGGATACGGGAGCACATGGTGCTGGGACAGGATTGGATTCTGATACGGAAAATACTGATGATTGGCAAACTGCCATGAACTGGGGCCGTCCGGAAAATAATGGCTTTCGTTCTGTATGGAATGCCGGGTTGCGGATAAGCGATGAAGTGGAAGCCTATTCCTTCGGTAACTATGCTGATACCTATGGTGAATACAGCTTTTTCCTTCGCGCAGCTGGTAAAGGTGGAGCTCTGACTGCAATTCCTTTGAATCCAACAGATCCATCGGAAGGTAATTACTCCTGGGGGGATACCTATCCTCTTGGTTTTACACCTCGCCTGGAAGGTCATGGGAACGATTTCAGCTCTGTATTTGGTGTGCGTGGTGAAGACCTGACTGGATTGGGGTTGGGCTATGATTTCAGTACCAGCTATGGATCCCATTATATTCATTATCTCTTGCGTAATACATTAAATCTCTCCTGGGGACCCAACTCTCCACATAATATGGTGATTGGTGATCTTCAGCAGGAAGAAACAAACTTCAATGCAGACTTTACCTATCCAATGGGCGATATTAGTGTTGCATTTGGTGCCGAATGGCGTGAAGAAAAATACACCATGTATGAAGGCCAGAAAGAAGCCTGGATGGCAGGCCCATGGGGAATGGTCCATACCTTAACATATGACTCCGCTGGAACAGGAACGATGGTGAATTACGGGTATACCGCTCCCGGTCTAGCAGCCAATGGCATGCCGGGAACAAGCCCCGACGCGGCGGGCGCCTGGGCACGTCAAAACACAGGCTACTATGCAGATGTAGAATATGAAATGGGTGATTTGCTCGTTCAAGCTGCCGGTCGTTTTGAAGACTTTTCAGATTTCGGTACCACAACCAATTTTAAGGTTGTCGGTCGATACTCCCTGGGTGACCTGGCCACATTCCGTGGTGGGTTTTCCACTGGTTTTCGTGCGCCAACACCTGGTCAGTCCAATTACACCGGTGTTGTTACATCCTTTGATGGTGTAACAGGGATGCAGGTGCAGGAAGGGACCTTAAAGCCAACAGACCCATTAGCTATGTCTATGGGTAGTGATGCGTTGGTCCCTGAAGATGCTGTTAATATAAGTGCTGGTTTCACCACAAGCATGATCAGCGGTTTGAATCTATCCATTGATTACTACCAAATTGACGTGACAAATAAGATCATCAAGTCACGGTCATTGACAGTACCGGAAGGGAGCAGTGCATTATTTTCAGACATTGCAATGTATACAAATA
>JYMV01043796.1_pt1 | contig 17526 bp, 11 predicted proteins | sample 338911 | NCBI WGS metagenome assembly JYMV01 (sample SAMN03354496, study PRJNA234377) | hydrothermal vent metagenome | biome: Deep sea; feature: Hydrothermal plumes at the Eastern Lau Spreading Center, Western Pacific Ocean; material: Seawater | place: Tonga | collected 2009 | depth 2000 m m
TCGGTTCATTTTCAATAGATTTCTCATTTCTTCTCACAAAGATGGCCGCCAATAGTTGCCTGGCATTTCTTTGTACAATGGGCAATGGTTTCTTTTAATTGTTAGGCAATCTTCAATTGAGCAGCTTGAACAATATCATTGCCAAGCAAACTAAAAACAGGATGATAGCAACCCGGTTGATCCAGTGCATGGCTTTGATGTTGAAATTGGTGGGTTTATCGGGATCGGCTTTTACAAACAATTCGTGGAGATATTTGAAGAGGAACAGCATGGGTTGTGTTAGAAGTTGAAAGAATTAAAACACCGGCAATTGAATTAATCGGTGAACAGGTGAAAGAATACGAATGAAATATATGCCATTGGTCAGTTTGTTTTTTGAAATTGAAAGTTGATTCGATTCGAAATTTTTGTATGCCACCAATTTTTTTCCTTCGGCTGAATAAATTTCAAAATCAACAGTTGTGTCTATTGCCTTTAAAAATTGTATGGCGATTGAGTTGGATTGGCAACAATTGATTTTTACATCAAAATATGGTTCATCGCTGCTCCAACGATTTCCGGAATTGGTCGAAAAACTTACCAATGGCCGCCAGTCCGAAACATTGTTTCCGTTTGCCTCGCACCACTTTCTTATCGTCCACTCGTAAGCAGTTGCCGGGATGAGGCCAAACACGTCTTTCGAAAATTGGTTTCCTGCAACTGTGATGGTTGCCCATGAGTTATTTCCAACCCTTGAACCTTTGATTTCCCAGGTTGCAGCTCCGGACTCAGCAAGCCATTCCAACCGGGCACCGGTTGATGACACAATTAAAGTAAAAGAAGTGTCGGGCATCGTGCAGATGGTTTCAAACGTATCCAAATGACTCCATGAACCGGCTTCCCCATTCCCCGCCTTGCAATATCCGCGAATTTGCCATTCGTAAAATTGGTTTGCCGAAAGACCGAAGACTTGTTTTGAACTATCTGTTCCCGGAATTTGAAGCCATATCCAGTTAACATTTCCAACTTTTCGTCCTCGAATTTTAAAATGATCGATTACTTCGTTGTTTTGCCAGGACAACAATGCAGAACTTGGTGAGATGTTTTGAGTTTCAACAAGAATCTCTTCTGATGGCGTCATCACAGCGCGAACTTCCGCTTTAGGACTTCGGCAACCGGGCAGGTCGTAGTGGTAATGCACCGTGCCGTTCCAGTCGCGGGGAAAATAGATTTGTGAGAAGTTGTAACTAATGCCCGAACCGGTGGTCAATTCAATTTCATCGGTTGTTCTCACTGATTCCAAACCGTTACTATAGTACGTGAGACGAGAAGAAGAATTGTCCATGTGAATGTAAAAGCCCGTAGTTTGTGAACCGGGTATTATCACATCATCAATGTCGAAAACCACGTATTGGTCGTTGGTTGTCACATTGACCGTATATTGTCCTAATAAAGTCCATGAAGATGATGTGAGTTCATGCCCTTTGTAAGTACCCGTCTTTGTGTAAACATTTAAAGTTTGCATTCCGGCATCGGCTATGTTTACGGTGAGGCTGTCGATCACAACTGATCTGAAAGCCACAACATCGAACATGTAACCATTCCACCACTTATTAAGTCCCGAGGTGGTTGGTATTAAATTTGAAATGCTGAAATCAGGGGAAACAGATTCCACGTAATAGGATTGGCTTTGAGAAATTGCGCCCGTTATGAAAGTGTTTGCTGAATCTATTGGAAGGGAGTCTGTCAAAGAACTATACCAAAACAAGTTACTGCCTGAATCATCGGAAATAGCTTGTAACAAATAGTTTCCTGTACAATTGGTGTCGCCTGTTACCTGAATTGATGGGGTGTTTTGGATTGTCAAATCAAACGCGATTGTATCATTTTGTTCTGGTACACCTTCAGGCGAATACACAAATCCGGTGAAATGGTATGACCCCGTCATTTCCATCGGAAATTGAAAATACATCGTATCGAATTCGCTGTTTGAAAGCCCTGTAAGGGAAATATGCGTGAGCACTGTGTTGGAAGAGTCATTCGTGATGATCAATCCCGCTGTGAATACGGACGTATCAGATATTCCGCAATTTCCGATGATTAAACCCAATGCAGATGATGGGCTGGCACATTGCCCGATACCGGACATATCCCAGCCCCACGATGCGTAATCGACCAAGATAAGCTGCGAAAGTGCGGTGGGGATATCAGCGGTAACTGCACTTTGAAAAACCATTCTGTGCCCCAGGTCGTTCAAATGAACCGCATCGGATGCATAGATCGGATTGATGGCGTTGTTCGGCAAGGCCAATGGGTTCCAAAAATCCATCGCAAAATTTCCGTATATAGAAACGATTGAATCCTTCACTTCGGCCTGATAATCGTTGATTGTCTGGCTCGAGTTGATGGGTTGAGTAGTACAAATCCAAATCGGCACCCCGTGGTTCCAGGAATGGTTCCACAGGCTGTCGAAATTGGCAAGTTGTTCCTCCTTTGGCCATTGTCGATCGTTTGAAGGCAGGTTGATGATGATGGCATCCGGATTATGCGTGAATGCGTGTGTGATATTATGCGTTGTATTGACGGCCGGCCGGTTAGGAAGTGGAATGAAACCATCAGGCATAATCTTGTAAGTAGTGTAACCTCCTATAGCCAAATTGATTACCTGGTTGGAAGGGTTTAGGGTTTCCAGGTGATTTCGATAGCGATTTACCCAGGCACTGTCACTCGTGCTTGCTCCGGAACCTGCTGCAGTGGAGGAGCCCAACACCACGATGGTTAAGGCATTGGATTGGGTGCATTCCTGGCTTTTGCAATCAGCAAGGAAAATGATAGCGCACAAGCTCACCCATGTCAAAAATTTCATAGGGGTTTGATTTGCCTGCGAAATTAATACAAGAAGGTAAATGCATGTGTGTGAGTCGGGAAGTATTTTTGTTGCAGTTGATCATACCTTTTTTTCAAAACCTCATTCCTGCAGTAACCAAAAATTGGTTAACAACAACCTTGTTATCTGCAAATTCCGCAGTTTCATTTTCAAGCGGATAAGGTTCATACACTTCAAACGATTCGGTGCGGACAAATGTCAAGTCAAGCGAAGCCCTTTTGTCGCGGATTCCGAAACCACCGGAGTAGCTTTTCTTGTTGCCATCACCGGAACCAGGAATTTGTCCTGATTTATACGGTGAGCCGTAAATGTTGTACCCTGCCCGAAACCTCAAAACTTCCCATGCGATTTCTGCTCCAAACCGCAGGTTGCTGGTCATTCGGCCTATTGATTGAACTTCCTGGTTGGTTTCACTGGCGGTCAATTGAAAGGGTGCATCGAAAGTGTAGTAAGTTTTACTATAATCAAGCAGCTCATAATCGAACGACAAAAAGCCGAACTTTTTCATGATAAGACTAGCACTGCCCACCACTTTCCAGGGAGTGGTCAAGTGGTAATTAAATTTTCCTCTAGGAGATTCTGCCTTGTAAGAAATCGTGTCAAAATCAGCATGGACACTTGAGCTGTAACGGTCTTCAATGTAGTAGTAGGTTGGGGAATGAACAGCACCTCCCAATCTGACCCAATCACCTAACCGGAAGATCAATCCGACCTTAGCATTTATGCCCGCACCATGCGAATTCAAATCATCCACGATTTCCAAAGCATCAAATTCATTTAAAGAATCGATGGTTTGTGTTTCTTTAAAACTTACATCACTGAAACGATGATAGAGCGGAACACCCACACTGCCGCCAAAGAAAATGCGGTTGTTGTAGTTGCCTGCAATGCCCATAGTGAGTTCATCAATTCCACCGGAAGTGGTCACCGTCCCTTCCTGGTAAACATTTCCAGAAACCACAGGATCGTATTGGGAGGAATCCGAAAAAGTGGGGTTGAGCAAAAAGGTCTGGTAAGCGAGCATTGGCCCAAACCCGTTCGAAAAGTCGAGGGAATTGGGATGTGTTCCATTCAGCGATTGAGCGTAATGATCTAATATACTGTTGTCGGGATTGAAACTTGCAAAATAGGATTGCTTATTGAAATTTGCTATTCGGTTCATACCAAGCGCAAAGTTTGTTGCTACCCAACCTTTTTCCGTGGGCTTTCTGTGTTTGTCTTTTTTAACCGATGAAAAAACCAACCCTGCATTGTTGAGGTTGATGCTGTATTTCGCCTGGTTCAATTTGTTGCCAAGGTATCCCGATTCAACTTCAGTTTGCAGAAGTGAGGGGGTGAAAGTCAGTTCACCTTTTCTGTATAATCCAAGACCGGCCGGGTTGATTGAAATGCTGGTGAAATCAGCCCCAAGTGAGCCGAATGCCCCTCCCACGGCTAAGCCTCTAGCAGTCCCACCGATACTCGTGTTAGAAATTAAAATTGCCTCTTCAGCAGTTTGTGCGAACGTAAAGAATGGCACACCTAAAGCCATGATCGCACCGATGAAAATTCGTTTCATGTCAGTAATTGTTTAGTTAAGAAATAGACAGGACTATCTTCCCGAACCCGAATGTTTTACGCTGCTTCCTGAACGGTTGTAGCTTCCTTTCGAACTGCCTGACCTGCTCGGGGAATAGCTTCTTGATGGGGAAGAACTCCTCGATGGGGTGCGCGAACGTGAGTAACTCGGTTTAGAAGTTGACCGGTTTTGACTGTAGGTGTTTTTGACTTTTGGAGAACTGCTTCGTGATGAAGAAGCACTGCGATTTTGTGAATTGTATGATTTTGAACTACTACCCGAATACTTCTTTGAAGCAGGTTTGTTTGTTGAACTATATTTTGAAGAACCGGAAGATGGTTTCGAACTGGCCGCATTGCGGCTATAGGAATTTGGCTTGCTATTGCTCCTGGATCCATAAGAAGGCTTTTGCGAATTCGCATTTGATCCCGGTTTGTTTTGTGTCCTCGATTGATAGTTGCCCTTATTCGGTATTGCAGATCGTGGAGATGAACTTGGCCTCGAATTGTACGAAGGCTTGTTAGAAGAATTGCTTGAATTTCTTGAGTAAGAGTTACTTGTTTTACTCGCATTCGAGCTTGAATTTCTGTTATATGAAGGTTTAGAAGTACTTGAAGATTTGCTGGTCGAATAGCTTGGTTTTGAGCTGTGCGAAGGCTTCGAACTGTTTGATGGTTTGTTATTCGAATAGCGGGGTTTGGAAGTATTTGAAGGCTTCGAATAGTTGCCGGATGGTTTCGAGCTGTTGTAGCTGTTTGGTTTCGAAGAATTGGTCGAAGATGGTTTTGAGGAACTGTACCTTCCCGGTTTTGAACTTAACGCACTTGAAGGTTTCGCGTTATTGTATGCATTCGGTTTGTTGCTTGAAGAATGAACTGAAGATGGTTTCGCATCATATCTTGAAGCCTGCGAGTTCATCGGTTTGGTAGTTCTTGAACCTGTGCTGTTCGTAACGCCATGATTTCCATTCGTAGCGTAAGATGATGGTTTTGCGCTCTGTGTGGCACTGATCGGTTTTGAATAAGTGCTTCCAGATTGAGCAGCGTGGCCAATGGAAGTGGAATTAGGCTTCACCACATGATGTTTGTTAGAATTGCTACCGGCAATTGTTCCATGCTGCGATCCGTAGGAAGTCACCTGGTGTGCTTTGGAAGCACGTCCGATGCTGTTATAACCTTTATTCGAGACGGTAGAACCGTTCGATTTGCTGCGTGGCCCATAATAACCACCGCCTCCGGAATAGCCACCATTGTTGTATCCTCCGCCATAGTATCCGCCATCATAATATCCACCTCCGGCATAATACCCATCATTGTAACCATTGTAATGACCATTCCAATAGCCGCTATGGTGGTTCCCGTAGTAACCTGAGTAGTAGTTTCCATATCCGTAATACCCGCCATAATTATTGTAGGCATAATTTGGATAATAATGGTGATTGTAATGCCCGCCATGAACGCCCCAACTCCAAAACCAACTTGGGCGCCAGGCATAACTGTAAAATGGAACATAACCGAAGTAAATCGAAGTGCCGCAATACCACGGGTCGTACGTGTACCAATATCGATCTACATAACAGGAGCTGTAATAGCCGAAACCATAATACGGACTATACCACCTTCTTATTCTTGAAGAGTAGTAGTAGTCGTTATCATCATCGTAATAGTAATTATTGGTGATGTAGGTGTCGCCATTCTCATCCACATAATATTCGGAATATTCATCTGCGAATTCATCTTGTGAGTAATCGTTCCATTCCCCTTCTTCTGTGGTTTCCTCGTTTTCGTAATATTCATATTCATCGTCACCCGGTGAAAAGTAAACATCATCATCGGTTTGTGAAAAGGTTGGAATTGCAAAAATGGTTGCAAGAAAAAGAGCTAAATAATTCTTTAAATTTTTCATGGCAAGTATTTTTTTGAAAATTGTTTTAAAAGACGATTTCGTTTCTCGCTGGTTTAATCCCGAAAGTAAGAAATACTACTTTTGCGAATCTTTTTAGGGAAGTTGCAAAAGACGTACCAAAACACATATGAGTAAAGTAATTACACCGCGTTCGCAAGACTACAGTCAATGGTATAACGACCTGGTTATCAAGGGTGAACTGGCTGATTATTCGGCCGTTAGGGGCTGTATGGTCATCAAACCATATGGTTTTGCTATCTGGGAAAAAATGAAGGAAATATTGGACAACATGTTCAAGGAAACTGGACACAGCAATGCTTACTTCCCTCTTTTGATTCCCAAGAGTTTTTTGAGCCGTGAGGCAGATCATGTTGAAGGTTTTGCCAAAGAATGTGCCGTTGTAACGCATTATCGGCTAAAAAATTCTCCTGACGGAAAAGGGCTTATCGTAGATCCGGATGCGAAACTGGAAGAGGAACTCATTGTGCGACCAACTTCAGAAGCGATTATCTGGAATTCATATAAAAACTGGATTCAGTCTTATCGCGATTTGCCGCTGAAGATTAACCAATGGGCAAATGTGGTGAGATGGGAAATGAGAACACGCTTGTTTTTAAGAACTACGGAGTTTCTATGGCAAGAAGGCCATACGGCTCATGAAACAGAACAGGAAGCTATTGAAGAAGCGGAAATGATCTTAAAAATCTATGCCCGCTTTGCAGAAGAGTATATGGCCATGCCGGTTTTGCAAGGATTGAAATCCGAAAGTGAACGTTTCGCAGGGGCGGTAGAGACCTATTGTATTGAGGGATTGATGCAGGATGGCAAATCTTTACAGGCGGGTACTTCACATTTCCTCGGCCAGAATTTCGCAAAGGCTTTTGATGTAAAGTATTCAACCAGGGAAGGAACGCTCGAATATGTCTGGGCGAGTTCCTGGGGCGTTTCGACACGATTGATTGGGGCTTTGCTGATGGTGCATTCCGATGATGATGGCCTGATTCTTCCACCGAAGCTGGCACCAATTCAGGTAGTGATTGTTCCCATTTACAGAAAGGATGAACAGTTGGCTGCCATCGGTCAAAAAGCAAACGAAATCATGAATTCGTTGAAGTTGGCAGGAATTTCAGTAAAATACGATGATGACGATAAATTCAAGCCGGGGTGGAAGTTTGCGCAGTATGAAATGCAGGGTGTTCCTGTAAGAATTGCCATTGGCCCAAGGGATTTGGAGAATAAGCAAGTTGAAATCGCCAGGCGCGATACGAAAGAAAAGTTCAGCTTGCCAATGGATAATGTAGCTGTAGCAATCGAAGAGTTGCTGGATGAAATTCAAACGGGTATTTTAAATAAAGCATTAAAATTTCGTAAAGAAAATACCACCTCTGTCGATTCTTACGATGAATTCAAATCGGTTATTGAAGAAAAAGGTGGATTCGTTTTAGCCCATTGGGACGGAAGTCCGGAAACCGAAGAGAAAATCAAGAATGATACAAAAGCGACCATTCGGGTAATCCCCATGGATGGAGAAGTTGAGAAAGGTATGGATATGATTTCGGGGAAACCGTCTGTGAGAAGGGTGGTTTTTGCGAAGTCGTATTAGTTTATTGTTATTGTTTGATTGGTTGGTTTCTTCTCTGACATTCGCTTTTTTTTGAGGAACATTGAATTAAGATTACTTCACCGAAATCTCGTTATCCTTTTTATCAATGTGTGCTGTTACACGGTTATCACAGGTGCCATCACCGTAATCAATGGATCTTTCTTTGAAGTTATAGTATGTAATGGAGAGTTCGCCTGACCGGTAAATTGGGCATCCTTTCATGAAATTCATATCGGTTTTGTGTTTACATCAAAGAAACGGCTATCCCGGTTCAGCGTTCTTTCATATACACTTCAAAATGATGTTCATATTGGTTTCGTTCATCGGGCTCATTAATTATGGTTGAAACTTTCACCCAAAGTGAGTCAATTTCCGGGAAGAAAGTATCTCCTTCAAATGATTTATTGATACGTGTGATGTAAAGTTTATCAGCCAGTCGTAAGGCATCTTTGTATATCTGGGCACCTCCAATAATGAAAGCTTCTGTTTCGCCATTCTTTCTACACAGCTGTAAAGCAGCTTCGATACTGCCAACTGAAATGGTTCCTTGAACATGGTAATCTGGGTTCCTGGTTATGATGATGTTTGTTCTTTTTGGAAGCGGTTTTTTGCGGGCAAACGATACAAATGTTTTTCTGCCCATGATGATGTGATGTCCTAGCGTAGTTACTTTGAAATACTTCAAATCGTTGGGAAGATGCCAGGGCATTTTTCCCTGGAAACCGATCACTCTATTCTCGGCCACTGCTGCAATCATCGAAACGATCATATAGCCACGGCAGCTTTGATGTGCGGATGTGGTTCGTAATTCTGCAATTGGAAATCCTTGTAATGAAAAGAGAAAATATCCTTTACATCCGGGTTGATCTGCATTTCGGGTAATGGGCTTGGTTTGCGGGCCAGTTGCAATTGTGCCTGTTCAATGTGGTTGGAATATAAATGCACATCCCCGAAAGTGTGAACAAATTCGCCTGGTTCTAAATCGCAAACCTGTGCGAGCATCATCGTCAAGAGGGAATAAGAAGCAATGTTGAATGGCACTCCCAGGAACGTGTCAGCGCTACGTTGATACAGTTGACACGACAGTTTTCCATTGGCCACATAAAACTGGAAAAGACAATGACATGGTGGCAATGCCATTTGGTCAATATCTGCAACATTCCAGGCACTGACGATCATTCTTCTTGAATCGGGATTTTTGCGGATGGTTTCTGCAAGGTTCGAAATTTGGTCGACTGTACGTCCATCAGGTGTCGGCCAAGAACGCCATTGATGTCCGTAAACAGGGCCGAGGTTTCCATCTTCATCAGCCCAATCATCCCAAATCCTCACTTTATTTTCATTCAGAAATTTGATGTTCGTATCACCATTCAAAAACCAAAGCAATTCGTAAATGATGGAACGTAGGTGCAGTTTCTTGGTAGTGAGAACCGGAAACCCTTTGCTTAAATCAAATCGCATTTGTTGTCCGAAAAGGCTCAAAGTTCCCGTGCCCGTACGGTCGGATTTTTCGTTTCCTTCTTTCAGGATTTTGTCGAGTAAATGGAGGTATTGCTGCATGATTGCAAAGGTAAACTTTCCGTTTTGATGGGATGGGGCTTGTGGAAAATGGGTTGAAAGATTCGACCAGATTCGAATCAAACAAAATCCAGTCTTCACGACTCACGAATTCGCAAATTTGCCCCATCGAACTTTTCCATTACAAATCCGCCATTCTGGCTGCATTCCTGTTGGCAACAATTGCAGCCGCCTTTTTCGCAAACGATTTGAATATTGTTTACGACTTCGAAAGGATTTTTGCGGAAGGCGATCCTGATCTTGAATTCTATCATGAATACAGGGAAATACTGGAACCTGATGATAATGTGATTTTCATTGCTTTACCGCAAAGTAAAAGCATATTCAACCGACCATTCCTTACCAAACTCGATTCTTTTACCCACGGGCTTCACCAATTACCACATGCCCAATCGGCCATTTCCATCACTAATTTTTTTAACCTTAATAAAACACCTTTCGGGTTGACCAAAACTCCGGCAATTCATATTAATCAACCGAAGCGATATCCTTCGGATAGTTTAAAAATGATGAACGATGAACGCATATCCGGAATACTGGTTTCGAAAGATGCGACCACCGTCAATATCGTGTTCAAATGCACACATGGTATCAATCAGGAACAGACTGAGGCTTTGGTTGATTCCCTTGAAGCACTGGTTGCCCGGTTCGATTTCAAGGATTATCACACAGCAGGCAAGGTCATTTTACAAGTTTCGTTTGTAAGGAAACAATCGGAAGAAATAAGATTTTACACGGTGCTGTCAGTCTTGTTGGTGGGGTTTGTGATGTTGGCGGTTTTTCGGAAACCAGCCATTGTTGCAGTTGCCCTTGTGTCTGTTTTGATCGCCACGGTTTTGTTTTTTGGAATATTGGGTGCCACACAAGTACGGCTCGATTTTATGAGTTCGCTTTTCCCGATTTTGATGCTCATTGTGGGGATGTCCGATGTGGTGCACATCCTGTCAAAATTTCGCGATGAATTGATGAAAGGGAAACCGAAGAACGTGGCGTTCGGTATAACTGTGAAAGAAATAGGACTCGCCACCTTCCTCACTTCCCTCACCACCGCTATCGGTTTCATGGCACTGGTGACTTCCCGTATGTCGCCTATCCGCGATTTCGGAATTTTGGCGGCAGGTGGGGTTTTCCTCGCCTATTTTACGGTCATTTTGTTTACTTCCTCACTGCTGCTTTTATGCAAGCCAAGTTGGTTGATCAGGCAAGAAAACTCCTGGTCAGCTGGTAGTGATTTATTTGAACGACTTTACCACAAAACCCGTTTGAACGGTCGCAAAATCGGGTTGGCTTATTCGTTAGTTTTCATTGTCAGTTGTGTGGGCATTTCTCAAATTTCGATGAGTGCCCGTGTGAAAAATGATGTACCGAGGAACGAAAAAATCTGGACTGATTTTGAATTCTTTGAAGAAAAGTTTGGTGGATTCAGGCCGTTGGAAATTGCGTTGTTTCCTCAAGGAAATTTACTGATCGATGATCATGCAGTGTTGTTGGAAATCGAGAAATTGGAATCTTTCATCCGTTCCGAAATGCCCGTGAATGGATTGTTTTCGCCTACCATGTTATACAAAACACTTCACCAGGCACACAATGATGGCTTGCCCCGGTTCTATCAATTGCCGCAAGAAAAATCAGAACTTCAAAAAGAGAAAAAGTTATTAAAACAACTGCCCGATCATAAAATCAATTCAATAATCAGCGATGACAAAAAGCTGGGGAAAATTGCTGCACGAATGAGCGATGTCGGTTCCGATTTTGCAGATTCCATTCATGCTGAAATCTTGGGATGGATTTCCGCAAACATTGACTCCTCCCTGTTGAAATGCCGAATCACCGGTACGGCCTTTCTGTATGACAGCGCCAATCATTACCTCGTGAAAAGTTTGTTCGGTGGTTTGACCATCGCTTTTGTTTTAATCAGCCTGTTGATGGCTTTGCTTTTTCGTAATTGGAAAATGGTGATCATCTCATTAATCCCGAATGTATTGCCCATAATTGTTACTGCCGGGATTATGGGTTTCAGCGGAATCGTGCTTGATGCCCCAACCGCTGTCATTTTTGTGATTGCCTTCGGAATTGCAGTCGATGACACCATACATTTTCTCAGTAAATTCAGATTTGAACGTTCGAGGGGAACAGAATTGGAGGAATCCATCCGAAAAGCCACCACAGAAACCGGCAAAGCTATTTTTCTAACTTCGGTCATCCTGATTTTCGGTTTCGCACTTTTGATGACTTCCGCATACGTACCTACATTCCGGGTCGGGTTGTTGATCAGCATTACTTTGCTGGTTGCCGTGGTTACTGATTTATTGTTGCTTCCCCTTTTGTTGCGGGTGGGTAACAATCGGGAAGCAAACAATTAATCAATAAACAATTGTCATTACTCCTTCAAAGCCCCCGCCTTTTCATCTCCTTCTTCAACAATTTCAACTCGCGGCTCATTTGTCCGCCTACCGAAGTGTTTTCTTCAGCTCTTCTGGTGAGGTAGGGAACCACTTCACGTACCGGCCCGTACGGAATCAATTTGAAAACATTAAACCCAGCCTTTGCCAGGTTGAAGGTGATGTGTTCGCCCATGCCGTAGAGTTGGCCTGTCCAAAGGTTGGGATGGTTTGGTGAGATTCCGTTTTTCGAAATCAGCTTTGCAAAGTGTTTGCAACTTTCTTCATTATGGGTGGCGTTGCAAACGAACATCGTATCAAATCGTTCAGCACAAAACTCAAGGGCAGTATCGTATTCTTTATCTACCGCATTTTTATCTGCGTGAATGGGACAGGGGTAGCCCTTCCTATTGGCCCGCTTTCGTTCTTTTTCCATATACGCGCCCCTAACGAGTTTGGCTCCCAAAACATAACCGTTTGATCTTGCCTTTTCATAGCTGGCTTTCAGAAAATCTAACTGGTCGGTTCGGTAAAATTGGAAAGTGTTGGATACAATCGCTTCCTTCTTGTTAAATTCCTGCATCAGTTCATTGGTGATTTCATCGATTGGATCTTGAATCCAACTTTCCTCCGCATCGATATAAACCTTTATTTTGTGGTCGTAAGCCGCTTTGCACAATCGGTAAAAGCGGGCCTTCACTTTTTCCAACTGTTGAATTCTGAAACTGGAAAGAGGTTTTCCGGCCTGCATTCTTTTGAACAATTTCAGGTCTGCAATGCCAGTGGGTTTGCAACTTATGCTAACTATATCTTTCCTTAAATGCGCAAAATTCAGCATACGTATCTTTTCATTCAATACACGTTCATATTCGATTTCTCCCGATTTTCCTTCTATCCCGTAGTCCAGCGTAGTTTTAACTCCCAATTCATTTAGTTTTTGGATTTTAGGAATGCTGGAGTTCAAAGTTTCTCCCCCACAAAACTGTTCGTAAATAATTTTCTTAACAAGTGATTCGATAGGTAAATGAACCTTGAGCATCAGTGCAGTGGCCTTGGCGCCAAGGTCTGCGAGGAAACGGTTATCAAGGAGTTTGAAAAGCCGGTAAGCGTTTTTTAATTCTGCATCATTCAAATGGCTGAAAGCAACAGCTGTATTTTCAAAATTGATCATTTGTGCAATCGGAGTAGGTGCAGGCATGAGATACGATATTAGAACGGCAAATTTATTAATAATGCAGGTTGGTTCTCATCTGAATTCGGTACTTCCTATTTTTGTGCTTTCATTTATGACTATAGCAAATGAACTTTGATAGTTTACAGAATTGGATTTCCAATTATGAAAGACCTTTCCTCGTTGCCGGGCCTTGCAGTGCTGAAAATGAAGAACAGCTTCACACAATTGCAACGCAACTGGCCACACAGAAAGTTGATTTGTTCAGGGCTGGGATATGGAAACCGCGCACCCGGCCGGGCTCCTTTGAAGGTGTTGGCGTAAAAGGGATTCAATGGCTCGGAAATATCAAACGCGACTTTGGCTTCAGGGTCACTTGCGAGGTGGCCAATGCGTTTCATGTAGAAACTTGCCTGGCAAATGGAATTGATGTTTTGTGGATTGGTGCAAGGACATCTGTCAACCCATTCACAGTGCAGGAAATTGCCGAAGCCATCCGTGGAACCGGCATCCCAGTGATGATTAAAAACCCGGTCAGCCCTGATATAAACCTTTGGCAAGGGGCGATTGAGCGTATCGTGACTTCCGGAAGTGAAAAGGTTATCGCCATTCATCGCGGGTTTTCAAGTTTCGAAAAGAGTAAATACCGCAACCAGCCAATGTGGGAAATTCCCATTGAGTTGAAACGAAGGATTCCGGCCATCCCCATGATTTGCGACCCAAGTCACATTTGTGGAAACAGAACTGGTTTGCAGACAGTTGCCCAAAAAGCCATGGATCTCAATTTCGATGGTTTGATGATTGAAACACACCACGAACCCGACCAGGCATTGAGCGACAGGCAGCAGCAGGTTACGCCCTCGAGATTGAAGGAGTTGGTCGATTCTCTGATCCTTCGCCACGCTACCTCAGATAATGAATTATTCAACATCTCGCTTGAAGAATTAAGGGAATTGATCGACAAGCAGGATTCAGAATTGATCAAACTGTTAAAAGACAGGATGGATTTGATTGAACGTATCGGGGAATTTAAACGCGAAAACAACATTACCATCCTTCAGCCCGAACGATGGAATGAAATTGTTACCTCCCGAACGGATTGGGCTAGTGAAATAGATCTTTCTGCCGAATTTATTTTAAGGGTTTTTCAGCAAGTTCACCAGGAATCGATAAGGAAACAGATGGAGGTTTTTGAGTTAAAGGAGGAAAATGGGAAAATGTAATGTTCATTTTTCAACAATGTCGCCTCATCATCGCGGTAACCGTAACCTTCATCTGATATGTAATACATGCTTTGGGTGCACTCAACACTGGTTGGATACAAACGTATGCGAATAGGTTTACTGCTACCTTGCTAACCCTTCAAACTCTCAAACCATTCAAAATGATTAAATTCACACGGCATATTATAACATTTATAGTTTTCCCGTGAAGCGCCTGCATTATTTCCTTTTCGCACTTTCCCTTTTTGTATATGCAAACAAAACCAACGCTCAGCAATTCGTTTTTGCCAAACTTGAAGGTAGCCCCAATATGAACACCACTGGCTGGAACCTCAACGGTTTGGCCAGCGTTGGCGATACTCCCGGTGATGTGGACACCGATCCCGATGAAATGATACTCATGCCCCCTGTAAATTCCAGCACTGGTAGTTGCTTTTTTGGCCAGCCGATCAATCTTGGTATTTGCAATCACTGGACTACTGAATTTGATTACCGAATATGGGGCGGTTCCGGTTTTGCCGATGGCATTGCTTTTTGTTTTATAACCAACCCACCAACTGGTTTTGTGAGTGGTGGCGGGGTAGGGATCCCTTTGGCGGCAAATGGTTTTTGTGTGGTGCTCGATCAATATGACAATGGATGTGGGGCGAACCCAGAACTACAAATATTTTATGGGAACGGGGTAAGCAACTATACGGAATGTGCGGCACAAGTTCGGGTTACAAGTGTCGCAATGGTGAGGCAACCTACCTATAACCGCGTGAAAATCACTTACAATCAAGGCAATATAGACGTTTACATAAATAACATCTGGTATATGAATGGGTTCTATGCCGTTAATCTCACAGGGTATGTAGGCTTCACTTCTGCCACCGGAGCATCCAATGATCAACATTCCCTGAAGAATGTAATCATATACACAAACCAACCCATCTCAGATGCAGGTAACGACCAAACAATATGTTCTGGAAGCACCATTCAAATTGGTGTAGATTCAATTCCAGGTTATGGATATACCTGGACACCTTCAACAGGTTTAAACGACCCGAACCTTTCAAACCCCTATCTTACCATAGTCAACAACACCGGTTCGTCACAACAATACACCTATATTGTCGCTACAGATTCAGCAGGGCTATCCTGCCAGACCAACGATACAGTGACCATCACCGTTGACCCATTGTTTGCCGATGCCGGCCCGGATATTGTGATCTGCGATGGTGGAAGCGCCCAACTGAACGGCACAGGTGGGTCAACGCTTACCTGGAGTCCCGGAACAGGTTTAATTGATTCAACCATCGGTAATCCCATCGCCTTACCCTTGGTAACCACCACCTACATTCTCACTTCCACAGATTTGACAGGAAACCTGGTAGTAAATGGGGATTTTGAGACAGGCAACTCCGGGTTTACTTCAGCCTATACCTATGCAACTATCCTGGGACTCGCTAGTACATATTGGGTGGGAACCGATGCAAATACAGTTCATTCTGGCTTCACAGGCTTTGACCACACAACAGGTTCTGGAAATTTCATGGTATTGAATGGATCAGGTGTACCAAACACCATCGTTTGGTGTCAAACTATTTCTGTTATTCCGAACACCGAGTATAATTTTTCAACCTGGATATCGAGTGTATATAACAGCAACCCAGCATTGCGTCAGTTTTCCATCAATGGAAGTGTTGTTGGTCCCCCGTTTTTAGCCCCTGCCGCAATTAACATATGGTCAGAATTTAACGCGGTCTGGAATTCCGGGCTGAACACAACTGCCCAAATTTGCATAGTCAATCAAAATACCAATACAGGTGGAAATGATTTTGGTTTGGATGATATCACTTTCACTACACTATGCCTGGCCACAGATACTATGACTGTTTTTGTCAGCTCCGTAATTTACTTGACCGATACTGTAAGTGATGTCAGTTGTTTTGGTGATGTTGACGGGGCAGTTGACCTGGTTGTTTCAGGTGGATTGGCTCCGTACACGTTCAACTGGTCGAATGGTAGTAACACTGAAAATATTTCCGGGGTTGGAGCGGGAAATTATACAGTGACTGTAACAGATGTAAATGGTTGTAGTGACAGTTTGACCACCGTAGTTTCCGAACCCCCGGCTTTAAACGATTCAGTGCAATGGACAGATGTAACTTGCAACGGGAGCTCTGATGGCACAATCGACCTGATGGTTTGGGGTGGAACGCCAACTTATTCTTATGTATGGACCAACGGAGCAGTTACGCAAGATCAAAACGCGGCATCTGCAGGCAATCATTCTGTGACCATCACCGATCAAAACGGATGCACATTAATTGAAATTGTCACTCTCACCGAACCGGCTGCCATTTCGCTAACCGGTTCCCTCATCCATGTTACATGCAGTGGCTTTAGCGATGGCGGGGCAATTCTTTCCGTCAATAATTCCATTCCTCCGGTGCAATTTTCCTGGTCGGATGGGTCCACAGACCAAACTCATTTTGGCTTATCTGCCGGGCCTTATGGGGTAACCGTTACCGATGGATTAGGCTGTACCGGAACATACAACTTCACCATCACACAGCCGCCACCATTGCAAGTTTCAGCGGTTGTTACGGATGCAACTTGTTTCGGGGAAATGAATGGCTCCATAGACTTGAGTGTGTCAGGCGGAACACCGGCTTACCTGTACAACTGGAGCCACGGTTTTGCGGGGGAGGATATCCTTGCAACGGGTGCGGGCAACTACCAGGTCACCATTACCGATGGCAACCTCTGCGCAGCCACAGTCAATTACATTATTTCCGAACCTCCTGAAATTAACGCTGATATAAACGTTCTACGCGAGATTAGTTGTTTTCAATTTGATGATGGGATTTTGACAATAAGCACCTCTGGCGGAAGCGGGGGTTTTACCTATTTGTGGGATACCCACCCTCCATCTGATCAAACGACAATTTTCAGTTTAGAAGATGGCCTGTACAGCGTAACGGTGACGGACGGAATGGGCTGTAGCACAGCAAGCAGCTACCAGCTGGTTGAACCTGATTCAATCTGGATCGAATTGCAACCTCAATACTATATTCAAATGGGCGATTCGGTCATGTTGCAACCACAAATGTTTGTGAATTCAAGCGTTGAAATCATATGGAACCCCGACATGGCAATTTCATGTATTGATTGCGCATTTCCGTTTGCTTTTCCTCTTCAAAACAGGCTTTATACTATTTCAGTTGAAGCTGAAAATGGCTGCACAGCAAGCGCA
>JYMV01020097.1_pt2 | contig 17515 bp, 21 predicted proteins | sample 338911 | NCBI WGS metagenome assembly JYMV01 (sample SAMN03354496, study PRJNA234377) | hydrothermal vent metagenome | biome: Deep sea; feature: Hydrothermal plumes at the Eastern Lau Spreading Center, Western Pacific Ocean; material: Seawater | place: Tonga | collected 2009 | depth 2000 m m
GTCCATGTATTCAACTTACAACCCAATGCTGCAAATGTCACCGACAGTACAGATCCAGCTCCCGCTCCCAGTGCTACCGGGCTATTGTAGAACTTACCGACCTGCGGTTCTATAGGCGTCATATATGGTGGTAATGTTGGTCTTGGGTATTTGAATGCAGTTTCTAGCGGATCGGCGATCAGCATCAGCTGTACCATATTGAACAGCGGCATTGACATACCGACCAAAACTCCTCCAAAGAATATCAGCGAGTGCTTATTCTTCTTCGTAGCCCAATATGCCAAATCCAACAACATGCATGAAGGAATCCACATTGGATGAACTATGAAATCTGCAGGATAGCCAAGTGCAAACCATGCCACTTTAGCAACCCAAGTATACACCTGCATAATTAAACCATAATATGCGCCTGTTCCAGGCACGCCTGTAAATGTGATATAATAGACTGCTCCGACGACCGTCATGAGAGTGTTTGCGATGGAGAAAACTACAAAGGAAGTCCATGCCCAGTCTGTATAGAAGATATAGTCTCCAGAATTGATAGTTAACAGAGTAGAATTGACTGCAACTACAACTATGAATAGATAATGCGTACACCGTCTAAGCCAGACCATTAAACAAATAGCATCAGTGAGGGTATATAAAATTTTATGAAATTTCGAAGATCGGTACCAAGAATCAGCCTAATAATATTACCGAATATCTGCTAAAAAGAGTAAAAATAAGAAAATTTTTGGATTAACTGATGTATAGGGCTACATATAACATAAATGCTGTTGTGCCTGCTAAACTCACAGTAATTATACCATTACTTCTCTTGGTTGTTCCTTCTTCAGCAACTTTGACACAGAAAATATAGCCAATAGCCTCAACTACTGTCAAGGTAATCATTGCAAAGTGACCACTTGCCGATGCATATGCCCATGGATAATAGATGTATCCTACCATGGTTCCAAACGTTGTAGCAAAGAATGCAGCCAGATAAGAGAGTGTTATAATACCAGTATAATTTTCAATGCGTCTGCCAATCATCTGTTCAACATCAGATCTGCTAGCACCGCCGCCTCCGCCACTGCCAAATCCTTTTGGTAGAGTCATGCACGAATATAATAGAGAATGTTTAAAAATCTTTCCTAATATTCGCTAAATGATACCGATCAGGACCGCTTTTTCTTGAGATAATCTGGTTATAGAAACGACTTTTAACCGATTTGAATATTTTTTATTCATGCGCTGGCCCGGTCTTGGTGACCCAAGGAAGAAAAGAAAAACCATCAGATTTCTCATAATTTTACTCATAGTAGGGGTGATAGTTGGTGTTTCTAGTAGCGTTCTTCAGGGCTTTATTGGCCAGAGTGATCCACTCAAAGTTTGCATTAACAACAGAGATACACCATACAAAATATCAGCCACTTTGGAATTGTATGTGAATGGAAACAAAGCTACCATTCCTGCGAATATCGGATTTGGTGAGAAGGAGAGTGATGATTTGTTGAAATCTGATTGTCAAAGGAGTTTGTATACACTGACTGATGATGGCACCATTTATGCGGCATGGGAGGAAGAATATCCATTTGAGATTGGCCACTTTTTCTGGATTTGGACCAACTATCATGAGGGTGGATTTCCTAAGAAAGACATGCTTGATGAAAAATCACGAATTTTAGTCAATGGAGTAGAATCTCCTTTCTATGTAAATGCCCCATTGGTTCAGGGATACCACTACAAAGCCGAGTTTACTACAAAGGAACATGACGAATCCAAGGATGCTGACTTTTTACCGCCTGGCTTGTAGGTTTTTCTGAAATAAATTTCACGCCTAATTTTACCCATTTAATGAGAAATTAGATAAACCTACCATTGTGTATCTAGAATTACAAAATAATAAAAAATGGTAATTTTACCAGTATTTTCCGTTGTCTGGAATAAGACCTATTCCTTCATTTTCAAAGTGTCTGTCCAGCTCATCAACCCATCTCTCACGGTTGTCCTTGTATGACCATCCATGAACACGAATCCAGTATCCAATAACTCCAAGAAGGAATATTGAGAACATCATTGTGCCAAAGATGTACAACATGACGTCATAAAATAATGGGTCATAGTTTGGTCCTATTTGCCCTGTTACACTAGATAAAATGTTCAGTAGTGCTCCAAAGATAGGAATCATCAAATGATCCTCTGGATAGAATGCATATATACATTTCTGTTATTATCAGCGCGACATATTTGAGAAAGATCTGGAAATATGAAAATTTTATTAAAATATCAAAAATAAGAAAAAAAGGTCTTAGCCTCGTCCGTATGCTGCATATCTACCAGCTCTTCCTTTCACAAAGAAGACGGTAGCAATTCCTCCGAATATCGCACCTGCAATTACAGAAGCGCCTAATACACCAGTTGCATCAAGGTAAGGAGTTCCTGAACCTGTTGCTGGGTTATCTGCAGCTTTCTGAACTTTTCTTTCTGCAAGTATTAGCTGCTCTTCAAGTGTTGGCCCAGCTGGATCACCCAAGCCAGAATATGCCAAGGCTACTGGAATTACCGCAATTGTACCAAGTGCAAATATAGCCATCAAACTTGCAAGTAGTATTCTAGATCTTTTCATTTTATCCTGTTGAAAAAATGAACCTGTTAATATTTAACTTTTTTCTCAGTTTCCATGTTGAGAATAGAAGAGATCTGCTCCAAAGCAACATTTATGTGAGTTTTTAGATTATTCTGACCATGGGAAGGCTTCATACACACAACCATGGTAAGGCACATTCTACAAGACCAAGTCAAGTTAAGGTCCCTTCATGGATTAACAAGGATCCAAAAGAAATTGAAAAAATAATCATAAAGTATGCAAAAGAGGATCTTACATCCAGCCAAATTGGTATAAAACTGAGAGACCAATATTCGATTCCACTTGTCAAACCTATCATAAAAAAGACAATTTCTCAGGTTTTGGAAGAAAATGACCTAGGTCCTGAGATTCCCGAAGATTTGAACAATATTGTTATCAAGGCTGTAGGATTGCAAAAGCATCTTAAATCAAATAGAGGGGACAGAAGGAATGTACGTTCTCTTGAATTAATTGAAGCAAAGGTTCACCGCCTTTCAGTTTTCTACAAAAAAAATGGCAAAATTCCTAAAAATTGGAAGTATAAATCTGTGATAGCACAACTAGAATAATGGTAAAGGGTTAGTCGATCAGACTTATCTAAAACGATGTTGATCCCAGATCCACATGACTTCCAAAGAATCGCAAGAAACAGATTGTTATCTTTGCATAAAGGGCGCACCGCATCATCACGAAAGGGCAACTCCCTGCTATCTATGCTTAAAAAACGGAAAAACTGTTTATTTTCCTGATACTCAAAAATACAAAAAACATCTAAAAATTGAGCATTTCCTATAGTTGTTATAAAAGGAAATGTCGCTAATATCCAAGGTTCAGGTAACACTGAATAATATTTCAAAAAAGAAGGCTGCCACAATCGTGAAGGCATTAGAACCTGACAATGTTAATTTCCCAAAAGGTCTATCACTTGAAATAGATAATATTGATAACAAACTTGTTTTTAATTTTCATTGTAATGGAGATACAAAAAAATTGGTTGCAACAATTGATGAAATTTTAGAGCATGTAAAACTCGCATTAGAGGTAATTGAATAATGCTTGACATGAAAATGATTCGCGAGAATTCTGAAAACATTCGAAAAATGCTGAAAGATAGAACTGTGGAATTTGACCTTGACTCGTTACTAGATCTTGATGAAAAACGCAGGAAGTTGATAATTAGCACTGATGATCTTAGAAAGAGAAAAAATGAAATGTCTTTAAAAATCTCAGATGCAAAAAAGGCAAACAAAGATGCAAACTCACAGATTCAAGAAATGCAGTCAACTAGTCAAGAACTCACAAGGCTGGAAGAAGATCAGAATAAAACTGAAGCTGATTATCAAAAACTTGCTTTTTCTATACCAAACTTACTTCATGAATCAGTTCCAATAGGACCAGATGATTCAGCAAATCAAGAAATTTACAAATGGGGAGAAATCCCTAAATTTGATTTTCAGATCAAAGGACATGAAGATTTGGCTGAAAATTTGGGAATTCTTGATCTTGAAAGAGCAGCTAAAACTGCTGGTGCAAGATTTTACTATTTGAAAGGAGATTTGGTAAAACTTGGCTTTGCAATCACAAAGTTTGCATTAGATTTTTTGTCTGGAATACCAGGTTGGAACTTGATTCAACCACCCTATATGATTAACAAAAAATCCATGGAGGGAGTTATAATTACAGATGATTTTGAAGAGGCAATTTACAAGATTGAAGAAGAAGATCTATTCCTAATTGGAACATCTGAGCATGCTATCGCATCAATGTATAGAAATGAGATACTGGATGGAAAGAATCTCCCGGATAGATATGGCTCAATAAGTCCATGTTTTCGAAAAGAGGCAGGTGCACATGGAAAAGATCAAAAAGGAATTTTTAGAGTTCACCAGTTTGAGAAGGTTGAACAATTTGCTTTTTCAAAACCTGAAGATTCATGGAAACTTCAACTGGATATGCTTGAAAATACAAAAGAATTTTATCAAAAACTTGGGATTCCGTATAGAGTTGTTGTTTTATCAAGTGGTGATATGGGAAAAGTTTCTGCAAAAACGTTTGATATAGAAGCATGGATGGCGGGGCAAAATACATACCGAGAAATAGGATCAATTTCAAATTGCCTTGATTATCAAGCTAGAAGGCTAAAGATCAGATTTAGGGATAAAACAAACGAAGAGACGCGATTTGTTCATACGTTAAATGGAACTCTAGTCGCTATAGAAAGAACAATGGTGGCTATAATGGAGAATAATCAAACGGAAGATGGTCATATTGAAATTCCGGGTGTTTTGCGAAAATATATGGGCGACAAAAAAATAATCTGACTCCAGTACAACTTATATTTTGGAATTAGAGGTCGATAATAATTGGTTGTAAGAAAATCACGAAAGATTAAGGACAAATGGAAAGAGAAAAAATGGGTTTCAGTATCAGCGCCTGATTCATTTAACAATGTTCACATAGCAGACATACCTATTACAGATGAAGAGAAAGCTAAGGGTAGAGTTATTGAAGTAACATTGTTTGATATTTTGAAAGGAGATCCTTCCCAATATCAATACAAGCTCTATTTTCAAATTGACAAAGTAGTTGGTGAAAAGGCCACTACAATTTTTAAGAGATATGAATATGCCAAGGAGTTTCTACGAAGCTTAGTAAGACGTGGTTCTTCTAAAATTAATTTCATTATAGACGCAAAGACAAAAGATGGATATGTTTTCAGAATCAAGGTTATAGCTTTAAGTCATAGAGAACTCAATTCGTCACGACAACACGCATTAAGACTGATCGCAAAAGAAATAATAGAAAAAAGTGTTCCAAATATGACTATTGATGAGTTTGTACAAGCATCATGTTATAATAAAATTAATTCAGACATAATGGCTGCTACGAAAAAAATTATACATCTTAGACATGTAGGTCTGGAAAAAGTAAAATTGGTTAGGTCAGCTGAAGCAGAGATTACACTCCTTAAAGCATAAGAAGAACAAAATCTCTATTTTTATAAAATGGTAACAAAAATTAATTTAAAAATAGAGATTATAGTACATGCAACCGAAGATTATCAGAAAATATCTGATTCCCTTTGTGATATATTTGAAATAGAATCAAGTGAAATAACAAAGAAAGAATTTTCGGGTCATTTTGGAAACCCCATTCTGATGTTACATATTCAGATGAAAAATAAGAGAGCTGAGGGATTGATCAAAAAACTCATATCAACTATTTCGCGGGACGATGTGAAAGACCTATTGGCAGGTATGGATGAGAGGATTTCTGACTCAACATTATATCTACGGTTTTCTAAACAAAATTTTGTAAAAAAGACTCTCACATTTCAAGAAAAAGACCCAGTGAGAATTATGATTTTCACGCCAGTATACATAAAAAAGAATGTTGTAAAAACCTACAAGAAGTTATTAGAATCTAATTGCAATTTTTTAACATAATTTTATAATGATTCATAGTTATACTTTCAAGGGAATGAGGAAATAAAAGCCGCTCCAGTCTGAGTGCCAAACGCTGATGACGCCGCGACGAACCGACCCATACACAGGATTGTTTTAAATACAGTTTCACATTTGTCATCGTTGTGGATAATGATTATGACGTAATTGTAGCAGGAGGAGGTCTAACTGGAACAGTTGCAGCTCAATCAATCTCACATTATTCTAATCAAAATTTGTCAATTCTTTCAATTGACAGAAATCCTGAGATGTTTCCTGGGCGAAAATCAAATCCTGGTTGGACATGTGGTGATGCCTGTTCAAAGGAAGCAGTAGATTTCATGACAGAAAGGATAAAAATTCCCTGGACATCTCCAGAAATTGAGCATAATGTAAAGGGAGTTATGGCATTCTCACCAGATAAAGAAACTGCAATTCCGTTTGATGGTGACGGTTACATGCTTAATCGCCAAAAACTGCCGGAAATTCAAAATGCAAGAACAAAAAAGATGGGAGTTAACTTTGATTTTGAAATTAATCTTACAGGTCTAATCTATGATGGGCAGCAGGTGATAGGAGTTCAAGGTGTCAATAATAAAACAAAACAGCCATACAAAAAAACGGCAAAGGTCGTAGTGGATGCAACTGGAGTTACTTCAATGCTTAGAAACCAGCTACAGAATTCTACTAAAATTGAGAGAAAAATAGACAGGCACGATCTAGAATCAACAGGAAGGCACATTATGTATTTTGAAAATGGTGAAAAAGATCTAACAGAATTTGATCCAGACTATTGTATTATTCACTTAGACCAAGATATTGCACCAGGAGGATATAGTTGGGTTTTTCCAAAAGGTGATAACAAGGTAAACATTGGACTGGGTGTTGAAAAATCAATTTTGGACCAGAGAAATAAAAGACTTGGAAAAAATGACAACGTTGCGTCGTTGATGGAAGAGTATCTTCAAAGAAATAAGGCAATTAAGAATCCTAAACTCTCACAAGATCCAGAAGATATTCACAACAACACTGGAGTGTTCCAAGTTTCTGTGAGAAGACAAAATGACTGTATGGTTTCTGGAGGTTACATACTAGTTGGAGATTCTGCATGGATGCCCAAACCAATTGATGCTGGAGGAATAGGTCCAGCCTTAATTGCAGGCACTATTCTTGGTAAAAATGTTGTAGATGCGATTGAGGCAAACGACGTCACAGAGAAAGGATTATGGCAATACCATCTTGACTTTATTGAAGAATATGGTTACAAGACTGCCGGACTTGAGCTTTTCAGAAGACTGATTCAGACATTAACTAATGAGCAGATCAGCTATGGTATGAAACACTTTTTGGGAAATGTTGACGTGGAAGCTATTAGCAAAGGCGAACATCCAGATTTTTCAGGACTTACCAAACTAGGAATGATCATACGTGGTGCTATGAACAAGACAGTTGCTAGCGGACTAAAATACACATCAGGGTTGAACATTATAGAAATTATCCCAAGGAACCTAGTGGATTTGAAGAGTGGAAAAAATCTCTTATTAAAACCCTTAATGAGTCGTTTGCAAAAATAGCCACGTTTTCAAAGAATTAGTCATTGAGAATAAGAATTCTCTAAGAAAGAGCATTATGCATTAATAGAACTCAAGAATGTTTACGTTGTGGATAATAGGGTAAACATAGCGGTAATAATTGGAGTTATTCTAACACTAGGGTTTGCTGTCACATTAACACAGATTGGAAATCAGGGCATATCACAGGATGAACAGGTTTTCAATATTGAAAAAACAGTTAACGTTATAGGAACTGCGACAAAGTCCGTTGAGCCTGATACGCTAATAATTGAATTCGGCGTCGAAACTGTGGCAGGAACAGCAAAACAGGCTCTTGAACAAAATTCAGAAAAACTGTCATCTGCAATAAATTCGCTAAAAACAATTGGAATTAGTAGTGACGAGCTTAGCACATCTCGTCTTAACATTTATCCCGTTTATCAAAGTCATGAGGATTTACTTTCAGGAAGATATGTTCAGGAGATAGTTGGATTTCGGGCATCAAACATATTGGCTGTTGAAACTGATCAGCTTTCAGATGCCGCAAAGATTATTGATTTGGTTATAGGGCAGGGAGCAAATAGGGTTGATCTTGTTTCCTTTACTGTCTCCACGCCTAAGGTAAAGGCAGTAAAAGAGAGCCTCATTGAGGAAGCTGTCTTGAATGCAAAAGCGAAAGCAGAGATAGCAATAAAGCCATTGGACCAGAAAATTGTTGGTGTAAGTTCGATTATAGTAGATGATGTTGGATACTCTCCCTCACCAATGTTTGAGCGTGCTGGTGTGTTTGCAAGTTCTGCCCCTATTTTCTCATCCGACCAGGACATATCTGTAAATGTCAATGTGATATTTTTAATTGCTGATAGATAACGATAGAAAGAGAATTAGCCTCAAATCTTCTGTATAAAAAATACTGGGCAGAATTAGTCTTAAATAAAGTATCTTTGCCTAAGATGTTACTTTGTCAGACCAAAGTGAGCAATCAGTTGAAAATGAGCAGCCTGAAGAACAAAGCCATGAATCTATTTACCTTGATTGGAACAACGCATTTGAAATTATTGATAGCGCGTTTGAAAAAGGATTGTTTGTAATAATAATTGGGCCTAAAGGCACTGGTAAAACTACATTGGTACGAGAATATGCAATGCGAAAATCAAAAAAATTACAATCAGTTAACTTTAGCCTTAGAACAAGGGAAAGCCATCTTGTAGGAAGTAAGACTTTGCTAGATGGAAATATTGGTTTTGATGAAGGAATTTTGGTAAAATCAATGAAAGAAGGCAATATTTTGTATCTTGACGAGATTAATGCGGCAGAAGCTGATGTATTGTTAAGACTGGATGAGGCACTTGATGATCGCAGACAGCTCATTCTCAAAGAATCTAGTGGTGAAATTATCAAGGCTAAAGATTCATGGTTTGTTATTTCTACAATCAATCCTCTTACACATGTTGGAACAAAAGAGCTTCCGCCTCAGATTCTCAGTAGATTTCCGGTTAGGGTCAGATTAGATTATCCTCCTGAGGATATTGAATACCAGATAATCAAGCGACATGTGAAAAATCCAAATGAGGCTGAGGTGTTACAGGGAATTAAACTTGCAAATGTATTACGCCAAGCATCAGCTGTGGAGGAATTGTATTATTCTCCGTCAATAAGGGAAACTATTGCATTTGCAAAATTAATCGATGGTGGTGTTTCAGCAAAACAGGCTGCTAAGACTGTTTTTGGAAACGTGTATTCTCAATGGGGAAACGTGGAATTTCAAAAAGTTAATGACATTATAACTTCAATGTTTGGTAGCTGATGCAATCTCTTCAACTAAGAAATGACACTTTAATGGAAATAGCCACATTTCTTGTAAGGCGTTGGTCGGAAAAAGAAAATGTGGTTGTAAAATTCTCAGAAAAAAAACAGAATGAAACTAGGTTAAAAGAAAAAATGGTGATGTTAATACCAAACGATCAATACTATGGAGATGGTTTTCAAAAATATAGACAGTTTAGGGCTTCAATTTGGTATGAGGCTATGCGATTAAAATATTGTAAAAAGATCCTTAGTAATGATCATGCGTACGGCTTTATTTTAAACACAATTGAGACCAGGAGAATTGAACTTATGGGAATTAAAGTTTGGAGGGGGATGAATGAGGAACTAATATTCAATTATACAAATATGTGGTTGTCTAGGGCCAATCTCGGCTCTATTTATGGAAAAGCTAGAACAATAGAAGCGTTTTACCAATTATTCTTATTTGGAGAAATTAAGGGTGAGATACAACCAACCCATTTTAACAAAATTATCAAGGCTGTAGAATATGCAAAATATATTCTCAATGAAGCAATGGAAAATGATTACGACACGGAGTGGATTGAAAAAAAAATTCCATATATTTTAAAAATTTTAGGCGCAGACTCTTTGATCTCCATTCCGTTATCAGTACCGTTAAAAGGTCCAGGAATTGTAATAACGCCTAAAGAATTTGTTAAGGCTATTAGAAAAGTTACAAAATCAAGAGAAGATGATTTTGGAGAAGTCGAATCAAAAAATGTTTTAGAGGGAAAAACTGTTTCTGAGGAATTTAATGTCATAAAAACAGAAAATAAGAAAAACGAGATAAAGGGTTTGAGTACTGAATCTATAGGCATACTGATGCCAGATTCAACGGACGTTGATGAGACTAAGATTTATGATCAAGATTTAATCAACAATCTGAAATCCAAGTTTAAGGAATGGAAAACTGGATGGAAAGAACAGCATGTTTTTTCTGGTGATGAATTTGACGATGAAGTTTATGTTGAAGGATATGAGAAACCGTTTATCACAGATTTTAAGAAATCTATTAAATCACGTATTGTAATTTTGCTTGATCACTCATCAAGTATTGCTGATCAACAATTGGATTACAAAAAAGCTACACTAGCTTTGTGTGAAGTTTTGGCTTTTCTAAAGATCAAGTTTTCGGTATATGCGTTTAACACCACAGAAAGACAGGTGGTATGTTGGCTTATCAAACCGGAAGATCTTAAATGGAACAATTCATGTGCTAAACGACTTGCACAAATTCCTGCTAATGGAGGAACTCCACTAGCAGAAGTTTATGACAAAATATATCCTATTTTATATTCTAAAAAACCAAATATCTTTTTGACACTTTCTGATGGAGAGCCTTCGGATCCCTTTGCAGTCCGTTCTATGGTTAAATCGTTCAAATCGATTGGGATTAAAATGGTTGCAATTGGAGTGGGGAGAGATACACAAAATGCAACAATTATTGCAACCAATTTAAGATACTTGGGATTTGAAAGGACGTTAGGAATTTCTAGACTGAAGGATATTCCAAAAAAAGTATTAAATGTGTTGGGTGGAGACTAGTATGGAATTTATAAATAAATTAGAAGCAGAAGCAAGTAAACCACTTGTTATAGCTGCAATGCAGGACATGGGTAACGTTGGTGGCATTGTGATTGATTTCATAAATAAACACATGCATACAATTCCGTTTCGTTATGTTAAATCAACCAAACCACCTTATGTTTATGATAGGGGTGGATATATCGAAATTCCGGAAGAAGAATGGGAATACAGATATGGTAATGATGTAATTGTTTTCGGTGGTGGAACAGGTCAACCACAACAAAGTAATGAACTTAATGAGCTTTGCCAAGATGTAATTGATGTTGCAAAAAAGTATTCTGCAAAATTCATCTATACAGTTGGAGGATATCGTACAAGTAGACAATTTGGAAAATATCCTACAACATACGTTACTACTACTTCTAAGGAATTATTAGAACGAGTAAGAAGACTTGAAATAGAAACTACACCACAACAATCTGTTATTACTGGATTTAACGGGATGATCTTAGGATATGCTAAGCTAAACGGATTTGATGGTATAGGTCTCTATGGTGAACTTTTAAATCCAGACATTCCTCAGTTTAGGGCTGCAAAAAGTATTCTACAAACTCTGGAAAAACTCACATATCAAAAGTTTGGCGATATGAGTGAGCTTGATAAAAAAGCAGAATCAGTTGACGAGGAAATTGGCAGACGAGACGGGATATAAATTGGAAAAAAAATGCTCTGAATGTGGAAGTCTATTTGCCTGTGAAAATGATGTTACCTGCTGGTGTTCTACTTTTCCAAATCTACCAAAGAAAGAACTCGATGATAATGATTGTATGTGTAAAGAGTGTCTTTTAAAAAAATATAGAAAGAATCTAATGAAAGTAGACGAAATTAAAAAAGATCTCTTTGAAGAAGAGCACAAATACCAATGGAAAAACCGTCATTAATGTAAATGACAAAATAATTTCTATGTATATATAAAGGGCTTAACTAAAAAATTGAAATGCCGCAAACAAAACCAATGGTTAGTATTGAAAATGTGGTAGCCTCAGCAACAGTAGACCAGAAAATAGATCTTATTGATATAACAAAAAAATTTCCAGATACCGAGTATCATCCTGATCAGTTTCCAGGCTTGGTTTTTAGAATAAAAACACCAAAGACTGCAACACTCATCTTTAGAACGGGTAAAATGGTTTGTACTGGTGCAAAATCAGAAGAAATGGCCAAAAATGCAGTAAAAACTGTAGTACAAAAGCTTCGCAAAGGAAAAATCAAAATAAAAAAAGATGCTGTAACAACGATACAGAATATTGTTGCTGCAATAAATCTTGGTGGTAAGATCCATTTGGAACAGGCAGCGAGAAAATTGCCACGGAGTATGTATGAACCAGAACAATTTCCTGGTCTAATACACAGAATGTTAGAACCAAAAACAGTAATTTTGTTATTTGCTTCTGGCAAACTTGTTTGTACAGGAGCAAAAAAAGAAAAGGATGTTTATCGTTCTGTTCATAACTTACATGTTCTGCTTGAAGAAAAAGAATTAATGATGTACGACGAGTAGTTTTTTAAATTTTAACATTAGGGTTTTCAGTCTTCAGCTTTTCCCAGTCTGCTAGAAATGCTTGCAAACCTTTGTCAGTCAATGTATGATTAAGCATCTTACCAAGAACTGCTGCTGGGACAGTTACAACATCAGCACCAATTTTTCCAGCATCAACTACATGCTGTGGGTGCCTAATACTTGCAACTAGAATTTGTGTTTTAAAATCATAGTTTTGAAAAATCTGTTTAATTTCTTTAATCAAATCCATACCAGTGTGACCAATATCATCTAACCGCCCAATAAACGGACTGACATACTTGGCACCAGCTTTTGCAGCCAAAAGAGCTTGGTTTGGAGAAAATACAAGAGTGATATTGACCGGAATTCCTTCTGCAGTCAAACTCTTACATGCTTTGAGTCCCTCTCCAGTCATTGGGCATTTAACCACAACATTATCACCATATTTACGAAGTAGTCTTCCCTCTGTCATCATTCCATCATAATCAGTGCTTACAACTTCAAGACTAACATCTCCCTTGATAATTTTTGAAATTTCTTCCATTGTTTTTTGTGGATCACCGCCTTCTTTTGCTAGTAATGAAGGATTTGTTGTAATTCCATCAACAAGTCCCATGTCGTTATACATTCGTATAGAATCAAGATTAGCAGTATCTAGAAAAATTTTCATTGTTTTTGTCCTCTTGCCTCCTTTACTGCATTTGCTATATTAATAGATGTTATTCCATGTTTTTCAAATAATTGTGGAATTTCATTATCACGGGCTGACTCTCCAAACTTGTCCTGTACACCAATTCTTCTTATTGGAACAGGATAAGATTCAGAAACAACTTCTGATACGCTAGAACCAAATCCGCCCATGATGTTATGCTCTTCACATGTTACAATTGTTCCTGTTTCTCTAGCAGCTTTTTCTAATAGATCTTTGTCAATCGGTTTAACGGAAAAGCAATCAATAACTCTACAAGAAATTCCATCTTGTTGAAGCAAGTCAGCTGCATCTAATGCAATCTTAACTGTAATTCCGCATGCAGCTATTGTACAATCAGAACCATCTCGCAATATTATTCCTTTTCCAATTTGAAATTCTTGTGAGTCATTGTAAATTATAGGAGTCTTTGATCTAGCCATTCTCATATAGAATGGTCCATATTGTTGAGCAATAATCCAAGTAAGTTTTGAAACAGCCACTGAATCAGCTGGTACAAGAACTTTCATGTTGGGAATTGCTCGCATTATTGCAATATCTTCAATCTGTTGATGAGAGCCTCCATCAGCCCCAACACTGATACCGCTATGAGATACAACTAGCTTAACATTTAGGCCTTTTTTGTCTCCTGTAGAGGGATATGCAATTGCGTTTCTAATTTGATCGACGCATCGTCCTGGTAGAAATATGGCATATGTACTTGCAAATGCTGTCTTTCCAGAATATGCAAGTCCTGCAGCCACTGAGACTAGATTGGCTTCTGCAATTCCTACGTTGAAAAATCTTTCAGGAAATTTTTTCCCAAAGTTGGCAGTCTTTAACGAGTCAGTGGTATCAGCCCCCAAAACTACAATGTTTGGATCTTCTTCGCCAACTGCAACAAGCGATTTACTATATTCGGTTCTCATATCGCCTAGATGTTCCGTACTCATGATAATTCAAACTCCTTGGCAATCTGAACTAAATTGTCTTTTTTCTCTCCAACAACGTGTAAATCAATCCATTTGTTAACAAACTCCATTCCACCAAGATCATGTGCCTTTTTAATTAGAAGCCGTCTTCTTGATTCAAGAACTTTATTTCTAAATTCTTTAATGATCATTCTAACATCGTTTTGCCCAATAATTGCACTTCCGCCTACAAATACTCTTGCGCCGTCTTCAAAACATGCACCTACGTTTTCCAAATTAACGCCTCCATCTACCTCAATATACCCTCCAAATTTGTGCTCTTTGAGATCTTTAGCAATTCTCTGTATTTTTTCATGTGTAGATTCTATGAACTTCTGACCAGACTTGCCCGGAACTACTGACATGATGATTATTTGGTCTAACAATTCCACAAATTTGTAACACCATTGGGGAAGTTCCGTGTCCGGATTGATTGCAAGACCAATTCCAACTTGGCTTGAATGTAACATATCGCATATTTCACCAAAGCTAGATTCATCACACACCTCGGCATGAACAGTGATTATATCACTACCAGCATCTATGTAATTACGAACATGTTTTACCGGCTCATTAATCATAAGATGTGCATCGAAAGGAATCAGTGTTAAGGGACGGAGCTCCTTGATCTTTGTATGATCAAGCGTTGTGTTAGGAACAAATTGACCATCCATAACATCAAGATGGATATAATCAGATCTCCCGACTCTGCACCGTTCTACTTCTTTTCCAAGATTTGACATGTCGCCTGCAATAATTGAAGGTGCTATCATAAACTGAGAGTCTAGCTCATCCTCAATAATTGGAACAATCTGCGGATTGGGAGCCTTACCGTGCCATTGTGGATTGTCTTCCATATGCTCTACTCCTTTACCCTTGATAGTTCGAGCAATGATAATTGATGGAAGCCCTTTGGTTTGGTTGGCTCTTCTTATGGCATCTGAAATTTGCTCAATTCTATGTCCATCAATTTCAATAACATTCCAACCAAAAGAGCGCCACTTATCACCAGTCTTCCATCTGCTTGCGTCTTTCCACATATCTGACAAGTCATTACCAAGTAACCCTTCATCAAGTGGCATGATTTTTTCTGTATACGAATCTTGTTGTATGAAGTTTCTATCAAGGAATACTGTCATATTATCAATCTTGTACTTAGCAGCTGTCATTGCTGCCTCCCAAACTTGACCCTCGTCAGATTCTCCATCACCAATAATCGTGTAAATTCTATGATCTTTACCATCAATTCTTGCAGCTAAGGCATTTCCAATAGAATATGACAATCCAATTCCCAAAGAGCCTCCACAAAACTCAACGCCAGGGCACTTTAGGTCTGGGTGACCTTGAAGTTTGCTTCCTAACTTTCTCAATGTTTTAACATCTTCAGGATCAAAGTAGCCAGCTACCGCCAAGTTTGAAAAAAGACCCGGTGATGCATGACCCTTTGAAAGTACAAGCTTATCACGATCTTCCCAACCTGGATTTTTTGGATCATACCTCAAATACTTGAAAAATAAACAGCCTAAAATTTCAGCCATTGAAAAAGATCCCCCAGGATGACCAGAACCAGCAGCTGATGTTGCTTGAATTACAAGCTTTCTAGCCTCTAGAACCTTCTTTTTGATCTGGTAATAATTTAGTCCCATAACCGATAAAAATTAAACAAAACCCACGTATAATTATATTTGATTTGTGCCATATAAGGCAAAAATGAATATAATTACAAAAATTTTAATCTGAACAAATCGTAATATAACTATGGAACTTGAGAAAGCGGTCCCACTTGTAATTTATGATAATGAATGCTATCTTTGTGTCCAGTTTGCTAGATTTGTGAACTTTTTGGCAAAGGGAAGACTGCGTCTTGTTGGTCATTATACAGATTTTGGTAAGCAAATTAGAGACAGTACACTTGATTCAAGTGCATTAGAGATGTTTTGGTTTATTGACAACAAAATTGCATATGGTGGCAGAGCTGCTCTAAGCCCATTATTTTCTGCAATTTTGAATTGTAATGAAAAAAATTTACAAAATGAAATCGTTCAGGATTCTTGTAATATTAATTGTAAAAATCCAAAAGCAGTTTTTTTTCGTTCTGCAAGTCTTTTGACCAATAGTAAAAAGATCAAAATATCAAAATAAAACTAATATCCTCTAGAATTTCTATCTGGCTTATCCACGTTGGGATTTCGAAATCCATGTTTTTCCATCATATGATTTAGAAATCGTATGTCATCAGAAAGGTGCTCACCACATACTGAACAGGTTGGCATAATAATTCTATCCTATACATGTATTTTTGAGTTTTTCGAAGTCATTTATCTATGACTGAATTTCATATTACGTATGAAAGTATTTGTAATACTATTATTAGGAGTTATCTTTCTAGCATTGATATCTAGCTCTGTTCAATCAATATATGCAGATCATATACTTAGAGATGGTAAAGGAATTTTTAAAGATCAGAATACTGTCAACCTTGTTAAGCTTGGTCAGGAAGATTCAAAATATCATATACATCTACTAGTAGAAGTTAGAACTGCACAAGGTCAGTTGATTAGTATTTCAGAAGCTAGTCATAGTAAAATTAAATATATAGGATATGAAACAATGAACGAAGTAAATAAAAATTTGGGTAAAAAGGAAATTATTACTACTGACGGTACTAAGTTTGAAAAAGTTCAGCATGTTAAATTACTTGATACAAAACAGTTGATGGCTGGCAAACAAACATCACACTTTACTGGATTATGGCAACTTTTTGTATGTGGAGTAATAGAAGGACATGGACAGACATGTATTACTGCTTTGCAGGCTGCCACCTCATTTGTATTCATAGCAGAAGAAGATGTTATCACAAATCAATGGACTATTTTAAGAGAGCTTAACTAATTTTTTCGAAAAGAACATTCCCACACCAATTGAAAAGAAGACTAGTAGTGGAATAAATCTATAAGGTAAAATTTCATAATGATAAGTGAGCGTTACCAATATTGGACTTGCTATTATGGTTCCAAAAATTAGAATTAGAATGGAGTCAGCGTGTTTTAATTTATTTTTTGAAAGAAATGCCAAACCGACCGTCACAGGTAACAGTGCCATTATAAAAAAAAGATCAAATCTTAATTGAGCTATAATTACCTGAAATCCTAAAATAAATTTACTATAATTGACATCTATTACATCCGGATATACTGTATCACCAAAGAAAACCAGAGCAAGGGCAAGTGATACTGTCACAACATATGAAATTAATATCGCAATTTTTGTTCTTCTAGATATTTGTGATCTATACGTAGTAAACAGTGTCATCAGGAAAAATGGTGCTACATAT
>JYMV01003947.1_pt1 | contig 17507 bp, 12 predicted proteins | sample 338911 | NCBI WGS metagenome assembly JYMV01 (sample SAMN03354496, study PRJNA234377) | hydrothermal vent metagenome | biome: Deep sea; feature: Hydrothermal plumes at the Eastern Lau Spreading Center, Western Pacific Ocean; material: Seawater | place: Tonga | collected 2009 | depth 2000 m m
AAGTCCAACTATATTACCATCAACTTCATAAACAAGACCTTCAACTTCATGATTTTTATCGTGCAACCAATTCCATACCGTTTGAAGAATTGTATTATTCATTTCTGCTTTATAAAAATCTGCATAACCTTTATAAAGTTTTTCCCATTGATCTTTGTCTTTTAATTGAATTTCTCTGATCATTTATAAAGCCAGAAATGCGTATAGAGATATTTTTTTCATTGATTCATTTGGGTTTTTTAGTCAACATACAAACAACTATCAGTATCAGTGTCTATTCCTTGCAGATCTAGTAATCCATTTTGTAATATTTTTAATATTTTTTCATCCAAGCTCCACGCTGCAAATTTAAGTGGTTTATCAAATATTGTAGGAAAAATATTTTTTAGTTCTGTATTTCTATTTATTGCCCAAACCAAATCTATATCATTATTTATTGCCCAATTCATAATTTGTACATAAAGTTCATTTTCTTGGAGTTTGTCAGTAGAATAAGTGTATAAAATATTAAGTCTTTTTACATATTGATAAAAAATATGAACGATAGCAAAGTTATTTTTATATTCGAAAAAATATATATCTTTTTTATAAGGGCATTCCATTAATCTCCAATTTAACCATTTTTCATCTCTGATGATTGAAGCAAACCCATTGTTTGTTGAATTTTTTTTTAATTTAAGTGAGTCATTTATAATTTTAAAATTATCACTTATTTTGTAAGGATTGATAGAAATATTACGATTATATTTTTTTTTTATCAAATATCTTAATGTCTTATTAACAAAATTTAATTTAAAATTTTTTATTATTGGTAAAAAATTTAAAGCATTAATTGGTCTTGCCAATCTTTTGGTAGCCGAGTTGTCTTTCCATCCAAATTTTTTCAAAACTCTTAACGAGTCATCGCTGCAAATAGCCATCTGATTTGGACAAATTTTCATCCATTCTTTGTACATAATTTTACCAAGTCCTTTACCTTTAAATTCTGGAAGAATTGCATAATCAACAAACCAAATAGCTGGCACCTTATTTCCTAAAACATTTAATTCTGTTGGCAAGTAGGCAGCTTGACCAATTACTTTATTATCTATTGAGATAATTAGAGGTTCAAACTCATTATATCCCACTCTATACCACCAATGCCAATTATTGGTTAAACTTTTATATCTTGGATAATAGGTCTTCTTGTAAAAATCCGATAATTGATCTTTGGTGACTTCTGAAATTTTATTAATTTTATATCTTGCTAACAAGTCGCTTTTAGAATGCATCAATATTAGTTTGAAATTTACCGAGAATTAAAGCATGTGTGTCTTCCGTTCCATCGTACGTATTAACCGTTTCAAGATTAACTAAGTGTCTGATAATGTGATATTCATCTAAAATACCGTTCGCCCCTAACATATCTCTAGCATCTCTAACTATATTTAAAGCCTTTCTGCAATTATTTCTTTTCAACATGCTAATTGCAATTTTTGTATCTTTGTTATGTTCCATAGCTCTACCAACGTGCATGCATGCACTAAGACCAAGCGAGATTTCGGTTTGCATATCAGCTAATTTTTTTTGAATTAATTGTTTAGCTGCTAATGGTTTTTTATTTATTATCCTATTTTCCACATAATCTTTAGCAATAAACCACGAAGATTGAGCTGCCCCTATTGCTCCCCAAGCAATTCCATATCTCGCTTTGTTTATACAAGAATAAACAGATTTCCAGCCTTCTGTATTGGGCAAGATACTATTTTTTGGTACTTTGACATTATTTAAAATTATCTGACCTGTTTGGCTTATTTTTAAACTAGCTTTTTCAATTACAGAAGTGGTTAAACCTTTTGTTTTTTTATCAACTATAAATCCATGGACTTTTTTTTCTTTATCAAGCGCCCAAATAATGAAAACATCAGCTATGGGCGCATTTGTTATCCAATTTTTAGTCCCATTAAGGGTATAGCCGTCAGATTCTTCTACAAAATTTGTTTTCATTAAAGATGGGTCAGATCCAGAAATACTTTCAGTTAGTCCAAAACATCCAATTAAATTTCCCTTGATAAGATCTGGAAGATATTTTTTCTTTTGAGATTCTGAGCCAAAATAAAATATAGGGTGAATTACTAAGGAAGATTGAACTGATATTGCGGAACGATAACTGCTATCAACTGACTCGAATTCTTTGGCAAGTAGACCATAGGCGACGTTAGAAGCGTTAGCAGCACCATAACCATCTATAGTAAGCCCTAAAAAACCTAAAGAGCCAAAATCTTTATAAATGTTTTTGTCAAAAAAACATTTTTTATTATGTTCAACAACCTGTGGTAATAATTTCGATTTACAATAGTCTTTTATAGTTTTTTTAATTGATTTTTCTTCTTCGGTTAATAATTCGTTCAAGTAAAGAGGGTCAGACCAATGATCTGGGGAATTGTTTATTGTATGTCCATCTTTATTCATGAAAATTAATGGTTATTTTATTTATTGCTTATTTCTTGTACATTATTTTATCAATGCAGAGAAGAGATTTGTTTAGTTTATTTGCCATCGATTATTAAATTTACTATTAAATAAAATTATTCTTGATTTGCTTTTTTCCTCAATAGAAATTTTTTAATTTTGCCAGTAGATGTTTTTTTAATATCTCCAAAAATAATTTTTTTTGGTATTTTAAATTTTGCTATATTGGATCTACAAAAATCAATGACTTCTTGTTCTGTAATTGAAGAATTTTTTTTTACAGTAATGAATGCGCACGGCACCTCTCCCCATTTTTTATCATTTTTTCCAACAACTGCTGCATCAAGAATATCAGGATGTTGAAAAAGCACATTTTCAATTTCTATAGTGCTGATATTTTCTCCTCCTGAAATAATTATATCTTTTAATCTATCTTTTAATTGAATGTAATCGTTCTCAAAAACAACACCAATATCACCTGTATGAAACCAACCTTCTTTAAAAGAATCTTGTGTAGCCTTTTTGTCTTTGTAATAGCCCATCATCACAGTATTTCCCCTCATATAAACCTCCCCTAATTCTTTTCCATTTTTCGCAACTGGTTTTTTTGTTTTTTTATTTATCACTTGTAAGTCACTAATCCCATGACATTTAACTCCTTGCCTTGATTTAAGCTCAGCAACTGTATCTGCGTTCTCATTGTCCCATTCTTTTTGCCATTCACAGACCACTGCAGGGCCATAAACTTCTGTTAAACCATAAGTGTGGGTTATGTTAAATCCTTGTTCTTCAATTTTTTTTAGCACTGAAACTGGCGGAGGCGCAGCCCCTGTCATAAATTCAACTCTATGATCAAGCTTAGTTCCTTCACTAATTAACATATTGATTATAACTGCGGTTCCACACAGATTAGAAACATTATATTTTTTTATTAATCTAAAGATTTCTTTTGAATCTATTTTTCGCAAACAAATATTAGTTCCTGATAAAGCGGCAATCGTCCAAGGAAAGCACCAACCATTGCAATGAAACATAGGCAAAGTCCAAAGATAAACTGGATTTTTTTTCATATTCCAAATCAAGTGATTGCTTATAGAATTTAGATAAGCTCCACGATGATGGGTTACTACGCCTTTTGGATTCCCAGTTGTTCCTGAAGTATAAGATAAACTTATAGGAAACCATTCGTCTTCTATTATTAAATCAAATTTGTAATCTTCAAGGTTGCCCTCATTAAGAAAATCTTCATATGATTGATCTCCTTTAATATTTTTTGAAAAATTTAAGTCATCTTCTATAAAAATAATTGGAATCTTTTGACGAGAAATTTTAAGCGCTTCTTTAACTATAGGAAGAAATTCAGTATCAGAAAAAATTATTTTTGAATCAGAATGCGTAAGAATAAAACTCACTGTTTTTGCATCCAATCTTATATTTATTGTATTTATTACTGCACCAATCATAGGAATTGCGAAATGGGCTTCATACATTGCGCTACTATTAGGCGCAATAATGGAAACAGTATCACCCTTTTTAATTTTTCTTTTCTTCAAAGAAGATGCAAATAATTTACATCGAGTAAAAGTGCTCTTCCATGTGAATTTATTATTTTCTGATATAATTGATGTATAATTAGGAAATATATCTGCAGTTCTTTTCAAAAATGTAACCGGAGATAGCGGTACATAGTTAGCCTTATTTTTTTCTAAACCTGTTTTATGATTTCGAATTGTCACTAATTATTTTCTCAATTGTTAAGTATTTTTATATCTTATCATGTAATTTTTTTTAAGTTATAGTTTATTTATGTTATCTAAAATAAAAAACTATATAGCTGATAATACTGGAATTCTAATTCGTATTGACGACGTAGCTGAAAATATGAATTGGGATTTAATGGAAAAATCTGAATTATTGTTTGAGAAATATGACATAAAACCAGTATTAGGTGTAGTTCCTAATAGCAAAGATAGTGAATTTTTAAACTTTCCAAAACGAAATAATTTTTGGGAAAAAGTCAGAGAATGGAAAAGTAAAGATTGGGAAATTGCCATGCATGGGTATACGCACTTGTATGATACAATATGCAAAAAAAGTGATGACTATTTTAATTATGGCGGAGGTTCAGAATTTTTTGGTCATTCTTTAGAAACGCAAACATCTAAAATCAAAAATGGATTAAAAAAATTTGAAGAAGAAAAAATAAAAATAAGAACATTTTTTGCTCCAAATCAAACTTATGATAAAAATACTTTTACTGCTCTAAAAAAATGCGGAATAAATCAAGTGCTAGATGGATATGGACTTATGCCATATATAGAAAATGAAATAAAATTTGTTCCTCAATTATTTGAAAAAGTTGTTTTGCTTCCTTTTGGTATCCAATCAACCAAGCTACATTTAAATGAGTGGAAAGAAAAAGATTTTGAAAATTTTGAAAAATTTATTGATAAAAACTCAAAGAAAATTATTTCATACGAACAAGCTTTACAAAAAATAAATAATAATTTTTTTTATAAATTTATTAATATTTTATCAAAAAAAATTCTTAGGTTAAAACGTATCGGTATCAATAAAGAGGTAGGATACAACGTTTAATCTGCAGCGTGTACTCCAAAAATAAAAGGTGATAAAGTTTCACCGATTGGTACTTCGATAAGTGCTGTTTTATTTAATTTGATAGCCTTTTTTAAAGATTCTTCCAATAATTCTGGACTGTCTGCTTTAAAACCAGCTACTCCATAGGAATCTGCTAGTTTAATAAAATCAGGATTTATTAAATCTGATCCTAAATTTTTATTATTAAACATTTCTTTCATATCTCTTTTAACATTACCGTATGCACCATCGTTAAATACTACAGCAATGACATTTATGCCAAATTGGGCCGCTGTTGCAAGCTCTTGAGAATTAAATAAAAAACCTCCGTCACCTGAAATAGAAACTACAGTTTGTTTTGGTTTTGCAATTTTAACTCCTAAAGAAGTTGGAAAAGCTGAACCAAGATTGCCACTATACGATGATGTAAAATAGCTTCTTGGAATATATGTGTGATAGTACACCCGAGAATAATATGCAATTGTAGTCATATCAGTAACCAAAATACCGTCATGTGGTATTGCGTTGCGCAAGGCTTTTACATATGACCACAAAGGTTCTACTCGTGTTTCTTTATTATTATATCTATTTAATTTTATTTCTTCGAAAAAATTCTTCTGATTTGTTTTAGATTTTGTTTTATTCTTTATAGTTTTCAAAAGTTGTGTAAGAGCTAACCGCGCATCACCTAATATACCAAAAGTTTTTTTATGATTACGTCCAATTTCTTTCAAGTCTACATCTATCTGTACTACTTGTTGTGAAGATTTTGCTTCAGCATTTGCAAAACGAGTACCAACGGCTAAAACAACATCACATGTATAGAAAAAATCACGGAGAGGGTCTTTGCTGTTTCCTGTTGATCTGCCTTGAGGAGTTCCTATAGATAAATAATGTTTATCTGAAATTGCTCCCTTTCCCTCAGGTGTAGTTAATACTGGTGCCTGCAAATATTCAGCCAATGCAAGAAGTTCGGCTGAAGCACCTGAAATATTAACGCCTCCACCAGCCCATATTACAGGTCTCTTAGCTTTTGCAAGAATTTTAGACGCTTTATCTACAGATTTTTTATCAATATTAGCTAATTGGATTTTTGTCTTTTTATAATTTTGAACATGCGAAAATTCTGAAAGCGTTTCAGGCGGAATTTCTATCTCGACTGGTCTAGGTCTACCGGTACTTATCTTTTTGAAAGCTTTCTTCACCACTAAAGGAATTTTTTTTGCATTTAAAACTCTAGTTTGCCATTTAGTAATAGGTTTAATAATATCTAGCTGGTCATTGATTTCGTGTAAAATTCCCACATCTTTCGATATCTTGTCTCTATCAATCTGTCCTGAAACAATTAAAACACGAGATGAAGATGCGTAAGCATTGGTTATTCCAGCAGAAGCATTTTGTAAACCAGGTCCCGGCACCACCATCGCAACTCCAACTTTACCACTTGCTTTGGCATATCCATCAGCCATATAGGTTGTTGCCTGTTCATGCCTAGTAGTTATAAATTTCATATCTGGATAATCTAATATTGGTATAATTGCGTGATACATTTGAACACCTGGGAGACCAAATATTACTCTTACTCCTTCTTTATAAAGACAATCAATAAGACATTTTCCTCCTGTCATTTTTGTTTTTAAATTTTTTTTCATTATTTTAATTTTTTAAAGCAGGAAATACTGGACTAACCTTTAAAAATAATCTTTGATATTCTTGTTTAATACATTTATTCGAAACATAAAAAATATTTTTTAATTCTACAATTTTTTTTGCATCATCATTTTGAATACCATATTGTAGCCAAAAAACTTTTGCTCCAATTTTGGCAGCATCTTCAGCTATCTTCGGAGCTTCTTTTGATGGGCGAAATACATCAACTATATCTACTGGTATTTTAATATCATTTAATTTAGCAACTATAGTTTCTCCATGTATCTTTTCCCCAGCAGAAAATGGATTGACCGGTATAACTCTATAACCAAATTCTTGCATATACTTCATTACAATAATCGAAGGTCTTCTTCTAATATTTGTCGATATTTCTTTTTTAATTGAACTTACCCCAACCATAGCAATTGTTTTTGATGTCTCGAGAGTTTTTTTTACTAATTCATCTTCAGTCATTTATTTATTTTTCCAATTTGGTTTTCTTTTTTCCAAAAAAGCTGAAATTCCTTCTTCTGCATCGAGTTTCATAGCATTTTTAGTCATAACTTCACTCGTGTATTGATAAGCTTTGCTTAAAGGCATTTCTAATTGTTTATAAAAAGCTTTTTTACCAATTTTAATTATAAGATTAGATTTGGAAGCAATTTTCTTCGCAAGTTTTAAAACTTCATCTTCCAGTTTTGAAATGGGATAATGATCATTAATTAATCCAATCTCTTTAGCATATTTCGCATTTATTGGATCTCCGGTTAACAACATTTTCATTGTTTTCTTTCTGCTCACCTTTCTACTAACTGCCACCATAGGCGTACTACAAAATAATCCTATATTTACTCCTGGTGTTGCAAATATTGCATCATCTGAACTAACAGCTAAATCACAACTTGCAACCAATTGACAACCGGCGGCGAAAGCTGCTCCATGAACTTTGGCTATAACTGGTTTTCTACCTTCAATAATTTCGAGCATTAATTTTGAACATGAATTAAATAATTTTTTATACTTTGGTTTATTTTTTAAGGAACGGATTTCTTTTAAATCATGGCCTGCACTAAATCCTTTTCCCGATCCTTCAATGATAATAACTTTAGTTTTATTATCATTATTTAAACTTTTGAAAATATTAATTAATGATTTAAGTGTTTTAGAAGATAGTGCGTTATAGGTATGGGGTTCATTTAGTTTGATTCGAGAAATACCATCAATTGGTGGTTCAACAACAATGTTTGAAGCATTTGTCATAAAGTAAATTTATGCATTTTTTTTAGAATAAGTCATCCATTTGATTATAGATAAATTATCAATAAATGCGTATAAGGAATTATATTTATGTTAGGAAAAGTTGAAATTCTCATAGTTATAATTGTTCTTTTGCTTGCATTTTATTTTATAATTTCCTGACAGAAATTAAAAGATATTTATTTGGAGTTCGCATTTTAATAATCCTTATTGCCATAGTTTCGCTAATTTTATGGTTATTAATGTAAAATATGAAATATAGATACGAATTTGATAGTTTAGGAAAAATAAAAGTCCCAAGCGATAAATACTGGGGTGCGTCGACCCAGAGATCTAACAAACATTTTGACATAGGCGACTTTTTGGTGAGGCCAATTGTTATTAAGTCTATCGCTATGATTAAGAAAGCTGCAGCAATAATAAACACAAAAAATGGGGATATTGATAAAAAATTATGTAAAGCAATTATTAAAGCATCGAACGAAGTTATTTCAGGAAAACTTAATGATCATTTTCCCCTTAAAGTTTGGCAAACAGGTTCTGGTACTCAAACTAATATGAATGTTAATGAAGTTATAGCTAATAGAGCTAATGAAATCCTTGGAGCTAGACTAGGAAGTAAAAAGCCTGTGCACCCCAATGACCATGTTAATAAATCTCAATCAACCAACGACGTTTTTCCAACTGCTATGCATATGGCTATAGCAATCAGAGCAAAAGGCAAACTGTTACCTTTTCTTAAATTACTTAATAAAGAATTAGAAAAAAAATCTAAACAGTTTAAAAAAATTATAAAAGTAGGAAGAACTCATCTTCAAGATGCTACACCCATTACATTGGGGCAAGAATTTTCTGGATACAATTCACAATTAAGTAAATGTATTAAAAGAATAGAATTGGCGCTTGAAGAAATATATTTTTTGGCTCAGGGTGGAACAGCAGTGGGTACAGGTTTAAATACTAAAAAAGGTTTCGATAAAAAAATAATAGCTGAATTAAGAAAATTTACTAAGCTTCCTTTTAAACCTGCACCAAATAAGTTTGCTGCATTAGCGGCACACGATGCCATTGTAAATTTTTCTGGAACAATGAATACAACTGCCGTTTGTTTAATGAAAATTGCAAATGATATCAGATTTTTAGGATCTGGTCCCAGAGCTGGGTACGGAGAACTGATTTTACCAGAAAACGAACCAGGTTCCTCCATTATGCCTGGAAAAATAAATCCAACACAATGTGAAGCTGTCACGATGGTTTGTGTGAAAGTAATTGGAAATCATAATGGTATAACAATAGCCGGCTCTCATGGCCACTTTGAACTAAACGTATTTAAGCCCTTAATTATTCATAATATTTTACAATCTATTCATATAATGGCGGACTCTTCAAAAAGTTTTGCAAATTATTGTATTAAAGGTTTAAAAGCGGATAAAAAAAGAATCAAAAATTTTTTAGATAATTCGTTAATGCTGGTAACCGCACTGTCTCCAAAAGTTGGTTATGATAATGCTGCAAGAATTGCGAAAAAAGCACACAAGAATGGAACAACTTTAAAAGAAGAGTCCATCAAATCTGGTTTAATAACTGAAAAAGAATACGATAAAATTGTAGATCCTAAAAAAATGATAAAACCACAGTAAATTAGTTTGTTTCGCTTGTTATCGATTTTATAAACTCTTTAAATTTAGGAAAGAGAAATAAACTTTCAAGGCCATCTTCTAACATAAAATCATTAAATTCTTGTTCTATGAAGTTAATATCATCATTGCTTAATTTTTCACTACCCGATACTTCATAAAAACTTGCCCTTAAATTCTCTAGATCAAAATTGCCGGAAACAAAAAAATTAGAAGGAAGATTTTTTTTATTAAAGATGCCAAATTTACTTAAAAATTTTTTTTGATTATCTATAAATATATTACTTTCAAATCTAAAATTAGTAAATTTTTTATCGTTATTAATTGTGCCCAATAAATCTGAGGCACCTAATTTACCCAGATTAATCAAAAATTGTTCTATTAAAATATTACCATTATTAAATTTTACACGAGACTCGATAGATTTTACTAAGTTGTAACTAGAGTATATTTTATCCGAAGATAAACTAAACTTACCATTTATTTTATTATTAATTTTAAATAAATTTTTTTGTTTTTTTGCATCTAGAGCTAATAAATAATTGTATAATTTTGTAAAATTTATACTGTCTAAATTTATATCTAAATTAAAATTAAAATAAGGTAAAAATGTAATTTTACCTTCTAATTTACCATCTAAAAAAGTATTTCTTAAATTTGATTTATTAATTACTAATTCGTTATCTTTATAATCAAAAACTGCTGTAATTCTATTTTTGCCTTTTTTTATTAACAAATTACCATTTCTAATATTTTTATCTTTTTCTGAATTAATAAAGTTAACCTTTGTAAGAAAATTTATATTTGACATTTTTAATATGATGTCTGTGAATGATTTACTATCAACTACTTTACTATTCAAATTAACATAAATATCATCGTTTAAAAATTTTCCTTTTAATTTAGCATCAATAGAATCTTGCATAAATTTTAAATATAAATTTGCATTATTAATAGTTGCTACATAATTTTTTCCATCAAAAAATATAATTTGACCTTTTGCAAAAGTAATTGGAATAAGATTAATTTTTTTTATAAAAATATTTTTGTATTCTTTAAAATTTTTTGAATTAAGATTAATTTCAAAATTATTAAATTTTATCTTTTTAAATTTGTGTTTTTCTTTTGCTAATAAATTTTTAATAGAAAGCTTAATTACTGTATTCTTAACTGTCACCAGAGTATCTTTTTTTTCGAAAAGGTCATTTATTATTAAATCTTTAATTTTTATTCTTGGGGTTGGATAAAAACTATAATAAACTTTTCCTTTTATTAAACACTCAACATTTTGATTATTACATACGGTTTTTGCTATTTTTGATTTATCGTAACTATAAAATTTAGGTATAACTACATATACAAACCCCATAAAAATTACAAAGACAACAAAATATATTGGCACATATTTATAATTTGTGAGATTGATTTTTTTATTTATCCTATAAAAATCATATCTTCTAATATCGAGATATTTATAAACTTTTTTAAAATCTAACCTTCTAGGATCTATTAATTTATAAATTTTTAAAAAATCATATATTATAAATTTGATGCTCTTATTAATGCCAGAAAAAATATATTTTGAAATATAACTAAGAAAGTCAACAATATTACTCGAAATAGTTTTAATATTTTTATTAATGATTAAAAAAATATCTCTGAATATAGATTTGATACTTTTATTAATCTCAGGAAAAATATATTTTAAAATATAACTAAGAAAATCGGCAATATTACTCAGAATAGTTTTGATTCTTTTATGAATTCTTGAAAAACTATCTCTTATACGACTGATATTTTTCAAAATTGTGGAGAACTTAAATATTTTAAAATCGTCGTATTTCATTTATTGTGCTTTTTTTGAATTCATTTTAATTTAAAATAGTAAAATATAAATTTAATGGAAATTAGCAAACAAAATTATTTGGCTCATCTTAATAAAAATCAAAAAGAGGCTATAATTGATCTTGAAGGCCCTTGTCTAATAGTAGCAGGCGCCGGATCAGGTAAAACAAAAGTTTTAACCTCAAGAGTAGTGCATATCATAAAGGAAAAAAAAGCATGGCCAAATCAAATTCTGTGCGTCACATTTACAAATAAAGCTGCAAGAGAAATGCAAAACCGTGTGGTAAGCCTATTAAATCAAAAAACTAAATCTTTACCATGGCTCGGAACATTTCATTCTGTTAGCGCTAAAATCTTGAGAGCACATGCAGAAGCTGTTGGTTTAAATTCACGTTTTACAATTATTGATCAAGAAGATCAGCTAAGGTTAATAAAAAACATATGTAAGGCTGAAAATATAGACATAAAAAAAATATCACCTCAATTTGTTTTATCTTTAATTAACCAGTGGAAAAATAAAGGTTTGCTACCCAAAGACGTTGTTACGAAAAAAGGATTGCCATTAGAAAAAGCTATATTGAATGTTTATAAATTTTACCAAGAACGTCTAAAAATTTTAAATTCTTGTGATTTTGGTGATCTAATTTTACTTTGCGTAACCATGTTTGAAAATAATCCAGATATACTCGAGCTATATCTTAGCAACTTTAAATATATTCTTGTCGATGAGTACCAAGACTCAAATTATATTCAAAGTAAATGGCTCAATCTACTTGCTAAAAAAAATAACAATATTTGTTGTGTTGGAGACGATGACCAATCAATTTATAGCTGGAGAGGAGCCGAAATAAAAAACTTTTTAGATTTTAGCAAGATATATAAAAACACTAAAATTATTAAGCTTGAGCAAAACTACAGATCAACTCAAAACATACTAAGTGCTGCCTCGGGATTAATTTCAAATAATAATGATCGAATGGGAAAAAAATTATGGACCGATAGTAAAGATGGAGAGTTAGTCAAACTCACTTGTTACAAAAATGGAAAGGAAGAAGCTACTGGAATAAGTGATATTATTGAAACAAAACTTAAGAAAAAATATTCTTTAAACAATATATCCATATTAGTCAGGGCAATTTTCCAAACCCGAGAATTTGAAGAAAGATTTTTAAAAATCGGGATGGGTTACCGTGTAATTGGTGGAACAAAATTTTATGAAAGAGCAGAAATTAAAGATAGTGTAGCATTTCTAAGAATAGTAAATCAAAAAAATGACGATTTAGCTTTTGAAAGAATTATAAATGTGCCCAAAAGATCTGTGGGAGATAGTACATTAAAACAGTTACACGAATGGGGCAGAAAAAACAAAAAAACTTTAGAAGATTCGGTTATTGAACTTTTACAATTAGACAAAATCAAGCCAAAAACAAAATTGGGATTAGTAAAAATTTTGAACCTATTTAATAAATGGAGATCCGATTTAAAAAAAAAGAGACATTATGAATTAATGGAAATTATATTAGATGAGTCCGGATATTCAAAAATGCTAAAAGATAAAAAAGATTTAGAAAGTGAAGGAAGATTAGAAAATTTAAAAGAATTAATTAGAGGTATGCGTGACTTTGATAATCTACAAAGCTTTTTAGAACATGTTGCTTTAGCTACTTCAATTGATCAGGATTGGGATGGACAAAAGGTTAATTTAATGACAATGCACGCCGCAAAAGGTTTAGAATTTGATGCAGTTTTTTTACCTGGTTGGGAAGAGGGCCTATTTCCTCATCAAAAATCGTTGGAGGAAAAAGGAGATTTGGCCTTAGAAGAAGAAAGACGACTTGCTTATGTAGGCATAACTAGAGCCAAGAAAGAATCTTTCATATCTTTTGTAATGAATAGAATGTACAGAGGAGACTGGGTAGATCCTTTGACTTCAAGGTTTATTAACGAACTTCCGGAAAAAAATATTAAAAAAGAAGATTTAGTAGAATCAAATAATGAAGATTTCTTTTTTAATCAAGATATAGATTATAATGAAGGAATAAGAAGTCCTGGATGGGCTAGATTACAGAAAAAAAAGTTAAAAAGAATAAAATGAAGAAATTAATAAAATTAAGAAAATTTCTTAAAATTTATAAATTAGATGGTTATTTAGTACCAAAAAATGATGAGTATTTTAATGAATATGTCAACCAATCTAGCGACAGATTAAAATTTATTTCAAATTTTTCTGGTTCGGCTGGATTTGCAATAATTTTAAAAAACAAAAATTATTTGTTTGTTGATGGAAGATACACAATACAAGCTCGAATTCAGTCAGGAAAGAATTTCACAATTATTACAATACCTCAGAAATTTCCTAAGGACGTGTTAAAAACCAAAAAAAAACTCAAAATTGGTTTTGACCCAAAATTACATAGTGAAAAGCAAATAAATTTTCTTTTTAATATTAAAAACATTATTATTAAACCTATAAATGGAAATTTAATAGATATTGTTTGGTCTAAAAAGCCAAAAGATTTGATTAAACCTTTTTTTTCTCTTTCAAAAAAAGATGCTGGACAAAGCTCGCAAGGAAAAATCGTAAAAGTTAAAAACGTTCTTTTAAAGAATAAGGCAGACTATTTGCTAGTTACTGCGCCAGAAAATGTTGCGTGGATTTTAAATATTAGAGGTTATGACTCGGCTTTCTCTCCCATACCAAATGCCAGATTATTAATAAATAGTAAGGGAGATATAGATTTATTTTCACAACTGAAAAAAGTAACAAAAATAAAAAAAATTTTTTCTAAAAAAATAGAATTTCATGATGAAGATAAAATTGAAAAAAAGCTAAGAAACTTATGGAAAAATAATATTTGGTTGGATAGTTTGTCTTGTTCAATTCACTATAAAAATTTGCTTAGAAAAAGGAATAGAATTATAGAAAAGATAGATCCAATTTATTTCTATAAATCAATCAAAAATCCTACAGAAATAAAAAATATGAAGAAAAGTCATATGATTGATGGTGTCGCACTAACGAAATTTTTATTTTGGTTAAAGAAAAATTTTAGAAAGAAAAAAATCACAGAAATATCTGCTCAAAAAAAATTAGAAGGTTTCAGAAAAATGAATAAGACCTACAAATTTCCCAGCTTTAGTACAATCTCGGGTACTGGGCCGAATAGTGCCATAATTCATTATAAAGCATCAGTTAAATCAAATAGAACTCTAAAGAGAGGTGATCTATATTTGGTAGACTCTGGAGGACAATATTCTTTTGGAACAACTGATGTAACTCGAACCATTTCTTTGGACAATAATTCTAACTTTATAAGAGAAGTTTATACGCGTGTCTTAAAAGGTCACATTGCAGTTTCAGATTATAAAATCAGAAAAAATTCTAAAGGATCAGATATTGATCGAAATGCAAGAAAACCTTTGAAAAAGGTAAGACTAGATTATCCACATGGAACTGGTCATGGAGTTGGATATTTTTTGAACGTACATGAAGGGCCACAATCGTTTTCTAAAAACAATAAAGTAAATTTGAAACCTGGAATGATTATTTCTAATGAGCCAGGATATTACAAAGAGGGACATTTTGGTATTAGAATTGAAAATTTAATTTACATTAAAAAAAATAAATTTGAAGAATTAACCATGGCACCAATAGAAAAAGATCTAATAAAGAAAAAAATGCTTAATAAAAAAGAAATAGGTTGGTTAAATAAATACCACGCTAAAGTTAAAAAAAATTTATTTAGATTTATGAAACTTGAAGAAAAAGCTAATTTAATCGATGCCTGTTCACCTGTTTAATAAACCATACCAACTATTTTCATCAAGAATTTTAATATTCAGCTGTTTTGCTTGCTCAACTTTTTTAGGAGTCGGTTTAGAATCTCCAACAACTAAGTAGTCTAATTTTTTACTAGCAGTACCTAAAATTTTTCCTCCTTCTTTTGCTACTAATGCCTTTGCCTCGGCCCTACTCATTTTACTTAAACCTCCAGTAAACATGATTGTTTTTCCATAAAAAATTCCAGATTTTCTTATTTTAAAATCAGTAACATTTAATTCTTTGATTATATTAGAAGTGGCATTTAAGTTGGCAGAATGCGAAAAAAATATTTCTAATGAATTAACTTGAGTTTCACCAATACCATCTAATTCTAAAAGGTAATTTAAAATTTTTTTTCTTTTTTCTCTATCAAAAAGTTCTTCAAATTTTTTAATACTTACAAAATATTCTGCCAAAGTTTTAGCATTCTCCTGGCCGATATGTCTTATTCCTATTGCAAAAATTAATTTATCTAATGATATTTTTTGCGATTTTTTAATAGCTTTTTCTAAATTAGATGCAGATAAATCTCCCCACCCCTCAAAACTAGAAATTTTCTTAAAATTTAAATTAAATATATCCGCTGGATACTTTATCATATTTAAATCCCAAAAATTTTGAATTATCTTTTTTCCGAAACCATCAATGTTTAATGCATCTTTTGATGCGAAATGTTTTAACTTTTCTCGTAAAATTTCTTTACAATTGAATTTTGGATCTGGGCATCTAGTTACGGCATCCTTTTTTTTTGTACTATAATTAAATTCTTTTATCGTTTTTGATCCACATGAAGGACATTTATCTGGAAAATTAAATTTTTTTGTATTTTTATTTCTTTTTGCTTTATCGACGTACAAAACTTGTGGAATTACATCTCCAGCTCTTTGAATACATGCGGTATCGCCTATTCTAATATCCTTTCTGTTTATTTCGTCTTCATTATGTAGTGTAGCATTTGAAACAACAACTCCTCCGATGTTAACTGGTTCTATTTTAGCAACTGGAGTTAGTGCTCCTGTTCGTCCAACTTGGATTTCAATATTTTTAATTATTGAAAATCCCTTTTCTGCAGAAAATTTATGTGCAATTGCCCATCTCGGTGAATTTGATACAAAACCTAGTCTTTTTTGTAATTTTAAATCATTAACTTTATAAACCAATCCATCTAAATCATAGTCAATTGTTGGTCTTAGTGCTTCTATTGTTCTATGATTTTTATCAATATCTTCAATACTGTTCACAATCTTATTAAGTGAATTTGTATTAAAACCCCATGTTTTTAATAATTTTAAATATTCAGATTGTTTTTCAAAATTTTGTGGCTCAACAATACCAAAACCATACGCAACAAATTTTAAAGGTATTTTTTTAGTTTCATTAGGATCTTTTTGTCTTAATGAACCACCAGCTGCGTTTCTTGGATTTGCAAATTTCTTGGCAATTTTTTTAAAATCAGATTTAGATATATAAATCTCCCCTCTTACGTCTAAAGTTTTAGGAAAATTGGATTTATTAATTTTTTTTGGTATATCTATAATCGTTTTAAGATTATTAGTTATATCTTCTCCAGTTTTTCCATCTCCGCGAGATAAACCAAGAACAAATATTCCATCAATATATTTTAATGATGCAGAAATACCATCAATTTTTGGTTCTACTGAAAAAGCTATTTTTTCAGAATCTTTTAAATTTAAAAAATTTCTAATTTTTTTTAGAAAATCTTTTATATTTTCTTTAGAAAAAGCATTTGCCAGTGATAACATTGGAATATCGTGAGTAACTTTTTTAAATTTATCTGAGGGCTTATAACCAACTTTTTTGCTGGGCGAATCCTTATTTTCTAGATATCTATATTTTTTTTCTAAGTCTAAAATTTCTTTTTTAAGAATATCATAATCTCTATCAAAAATAAGTGGTCTATCATGTTTGAAATATGCTTTATCATATTTTGTTAATTCTTTGATTTTTTTTATATAAACTTTTTCAATTTCTTTCCTTTGCATGAATTGTTTACTCGAACAAACTTTTTATTTTTTTTCTAATTAATCCCATTTTCTTATCCTTTTTAATTTTTTTAATTTCATATTTTTTGTTAAATACTTTGTAGCTCTTTTTATACCACTCTCCAGATTGATAATTGTATCCAAGTATTGCAGCTGCTTGTTTTGCTTCTTCTAATAATCCCAGTCTATAATAAACTTCAACAAGTCGATGCAAAGCCTCTTCAACAAAAATTGTTTTATCAT
>JYMV01040958.1_pt1 | contig 17505 bp, 22 predicted proteins | sample 338911 | NCBI WGS metagenome assembly JYMV01 (sample SAMN03354496, study PRJNA234377) | hydrothermal vent metagenome | biome: Deep sea; feature: Hydrothermal plumes at the Eastern Lau Spreading Center, Western Pacific Ocean; material: Seawater | place: Tonga | collected 2009 | depth 2000 m m
TATCCTTATTTGCAATCGACACAAATATTATCTTCGCAACAACCACATCGTTCATGCTCTTGAATAGCCAAATGTCTTTTTCTGGATAATTATATATATACAGAAGATGGCATTGTTGTAAGAGATATCAGGATGATAAGGTGGGTTGGTGGCTCTAGGCCTCTAGGCCTAACTAACACATACAAAAGTCATGGTTTTCCATCAATGTATATATACAAAAAGTATCCAGAAAAAGACATTTGGCTATTCAAGAGCATGAACGATGTGGTTGTTGCGAAGATAATATTTGTGTCGATTGCAAATAAGGATACTGATGATGCCTTAGAATTGGGCAATCTAGAAGGGCATGGGTATGTATATAATGAGAGAGAGTTTAATATAGATGCAAGGATTGATGTTGACAAGAGAGGCATGGTAGGCAATGGATGGATGAATATTAGGATGGACAATGAAGATATTCAGTATAGTTGCATAAATAACACATTCATAGGCGTATCTATTGGTGTGCCGACAAGATATATGGGATTCCTGGAAGTAGATTATTCGTGCATTCATATATGTGAAGTAGGTAGTGAAGATATAAATTATATCGGAGATGGGATTTCTAGGGAAAATTCAAGAATAACCCACGAAGATGGGTGGACCAATAGTGAGTTGCAGAGATACAAAGGATGGGCAGATAATGAGGTGGCCATTAAATTCAACACAATGAATAGAGTGTGGCAGAAAGAAAAAAGTTTAGGAATTTTTGAATTCTCTAACTTCTATGGCTTTATAATATATAATGAAAAATTCCTATATATAAACATTAGTGCATATATGCAAATATACGGCTCGTATACTATAGGTAGTCTGGTTAAGTGGCTGGAGTATTATTTTGGGGATCTGAGTTATTTTGGAAGGTTTGGTGGTATCGAAAAATTCATAGTAAATAAAAAATTAGGGTTCAGTAAGAAAGAATACAGAGAGGGGAGAAAATGAGGGCGACATTAAATAAATTTATCAAGCGTTATCCTGATGCAATCTTACTACATTGTGACATGTGGGGTTTTGATGCTCCGTCAATAAATTGCGGAATACAGGAACCAAACATGGTTAATATTGCAGCTGGATTGGCTAGTCAGGGAAAGAAAGTGATCGTCTATGGTATAGCTGGATTTGTGATTTATAAATCATATGAACAAATAAAATTAAACATCAAGGGTTGGGCCGAGAACTATGGGTCTATCGTCTTTGTTAATGCTGGTAGGAATGGGTGTTATTCTATTTGTGGTAGAGGACACCTTGTTGAGGATGACCAGGATCTACTAAGGGCATTAGATATTGACATGCATACACCAGAGACGAGAAAGGATTTCTTGAGACACCTGAAAGATGGTTTGAAAAATAATGGCTGTAGCTTTATACGGTTGGGGTGGGATGGTGAAGAATGGGAGTGAATAGTACAGAAAAATTATTGAAGTATTCGTATGACAATAACCTATCACATATACCATCCGCATTGAGTATGAACGAATATCTGTCTGTCATATTTAAAACTGGGGTTGTTAAAAAAAATGATTACATAGCCATAGGGAAACCATTTGGGGCTCAAGCTTACTATTTAATCTGGCGGGAGTTAGGCTGGATTGATAATATAGAGGAATTGGGGGCTGGGGTTAAGCATGATGAGGTTTATTTTGTTGATTATTCCGAAGAAACAATAGGGAACGCACTGGGAGTTGCCAGCGGGATTGCAATGACAACCGACACTAGGGTTTGGGTTAATATTAGTGACGCTACTTTACAAATGGGCAATACCCTGGAAGCAATACAATTAATAGGCCAATGGCAACAAAAAAATATATTTGTTACAATTGATAATAATAATGCACAGGTTCTTGGAAGAACTGAAGATATTCTGAAGGTGGGGCCAGTCTTTGACTTGTTTAAAGGCTATGGGTGGGATGTTAGTTATGTTGATGGGCACAATGAAAAGGAACTAAAAGAGTGCTTTGATAAATTGGAATTCACCAAACCCACTGTGGTTGTATGCAATACTGTTAAGGGGGGTTTAGTGAAAGAAATGTCGGGGGATATAAAAAAATGGCATTACAAGAAAATAGATAGTGAATCGGAGCTGGAATCTATATGTGCGAGCCTGAAACATAATGAATAGGGAAAAAATTGTCATTACTGGCAGTAGTGGGTTTATTGGTAGGGCTTTGGCAAAGCACCTGGTGGCTGGTGGACATGAGGTGATAAAAATGGGTAGGACGTATTACAGTATAAAATGTGATAGGATATATCACCTGGCATGTCCGTCGGCCACTGAAGCGTTGAAAAAAGACCCGGTAGGCATAATGAACATTATAATCAGAAAAACCCAAGAGGCTGTTGAAATTTGCCCTGATGCGTTGTTCGTTAATGCCAGCACTATGGGTGTGGTCATTAAAAGCGATGAACCAAGTCAGAATTTATACAATAATGCAAAAGCTCTCATGGAAGAGTTTTTAAAAATTGTTAAACCCAATGAAAGGTTGTATAATTACAGGATTCCATCAGTTTATGGCGATAATATGTCTATGGGTGGGTATGTTGGAAAATGCATAAACAAAGAAGCATACAGTCCTGTTGATGGTAGTAGGGAATATGAAATAATACATATTGATAGCCTAGTAAGGTCAATGGCAAATTTAAATGAATTAAAGTCAGAGAAAACAACTTTAATTGATATATATAATGAATTTTATTTAGGAGATAGAAGCAAAAATGAATAATATTTTAATTTTAGGTGGTGCTGGGTTTATTGGCACTCATTTGGCGAAAAAATACATGGAATCTGGAGACAAAGTAACCATTATCGATTCACTAACAACATCAGTTGCTCCTGACAATGGGGTGCATTTTATAAAGTCGAAGGTGCAAGACATAAACGAAGATGAACTCACAAAGATATTCTCAGATGCGGATTTAATATACCACCTGGCTGGCTCTGTTGGTGTTGAATATGTTGACAAATACCCGAGCGAAACGATATTTAACAATTTGGAATTGGCCAATTATTTGGTTCCATTATTTGAAAAAGCACAGACAAAAGTTATATTCTCTTCTACATCAGAGGTATATGGGGATAAAGCAACTGGGGACTTCAAGGAAACTGATGATTGTAGAATACCGCCAAGCACCAAACTAAGATGGGGGTATGCGGCCAGCAAGATGATGACTGAATTTATGTTCTCGGCATCTACTTTTCCTTACAACATTGTTAGGTTCTTTAATATTGTTGGTCCTGGGCAGGTGGGGGACTATGGCATGGTATTACCAAAGTTTGTTAAGGCGGCGATGAACAGTGAAGATCTTACGATATTTGGAGATGGCAATCAAATAAGATGTTTTTGTCATATAAATGATGCTATTGAAATGCTCTATGGTGTTGGTAGTGGAGGTGCGACGAGGGAAATATTTAATATTGGCAACGGAAGACCAACTACAATTAATGAATTGGCTAATGAAGTAATCAAAATATCAAACTCAAGCTCTAAAATTATATACGTTCCATATGAAAAGGTCTTTAGTGAGCACCATGGAGACATCATGAGGAGAGTACCTAACACTAATAAGATTCTTAAATACATCAATTACACCCTAAAATATACGTTATCAAATATAATAGAGGATATGGTGAAAAAAGATTGGGAAAATAATGATAAATAAGACTATACTATTTATATTTGCTCACCCGGATGATGAGGCATATGGTCCCGCCGGAACTATTTATAAATTAGCACAAGAAAATAAAGTCCTTGTTGTGTCATTATGTAGAGGTAATAGGCCTGAATTTGAAAGTGTTGAAGATGAAAGAAAACAGGCCTTTATGGAATCTAACAAAATCATGGGAACTACGGCCATTATATTAGATGGGGATGACACTAAACTAGAATACAATTCAACCGTGAAGAGCGTTAGTCTTTTGGTTGACAATTATAGACCAGATGTGGTGTACACCCACAACATATCTGACATACATAAAGATCATAGATTGGTAGCAGAAGCATGCATGGTTGCCTGTCGCCCTAAACCCAACTCCAGCGTTAAGGAGTTGTATATGAGCGAGAGTCCAGCAGCAACTGACTGGGCATTTTCCAGGATATCGCCAGGGTTTGAGGCAAATACTTATGTGGATGTTAGTGATGTAATTGACATTAAGACTAATGTTATGAAGTTATACAAAACTGAAATATATGATTACCCTGATGCACGTAGTATAGAATCAATGGATATATTATCCAAATACAGAGGGAAGCAAGTTGGGGTTATGCATGCAGAAGCTTTTCATCAAGTATTTCGTCTATATTAATCCGTTCGGAACCATAAAAATTAACAAACGAATATTTTTTTAATAATCCATTATACATTCCGTCCAAATTTTCATTATAAGGAAAACAAAAGCTATTTGGCTTTAGATTAAGATGTAATTTGAATTCCGACATCATTGCGGATGTATCTGAATCTATATATGCAACTTTTTCAGATAAAGAATTAAAACTATTTAGCCTTGTGTGGGAATTAGAGTGAGCTCCTATTTCTACACCATCTAATGAACTTAGATGCCGAACCTGGGAATGTGTCATATAATCCTCAAAATTGCCCTTAAAGGCCTTCTCATGAGCTTCTGAGCAGGTTATAAAGCTCTCTGATTGTATTTTCGAACTGGGGCAAAGGATTGCTGTGGATATAAAGAATATTTTCTGGGTGGGAATCTTTTGAAGCTCGTCTATATATTTATATTGAGAATACAATCCATCATCAAATGTTAGTATATAGTCCTGCAAGGGAAGATTTAAATATGATTCCTTAAATTCATGAATCATTAGGATTGGTTTAGAAATACTCATTCATTAATTATATTAAAAATGAATATATTTGGCAAGCCTCTAGTGTTCGCCCTTGCATTTCTCTGAAGCCTTAATCCACATGCCACTAAGATAATAGTCATCAGGTGTAGGTCCATAATCCACATAGACGCACCTTTTTTGAAATTCCTGGGACTTGTCATTGGAGAGGTATGTACCATAAAACTCTGATGCGAATCCGGAAGTTGAAAACAAGATTAGAGCTAGAGTAATAAATTTCATGGACGTCCTAACGATTAAGCGTACGTAGCAATAGCTGGGTAAACCTGGTCTATTTCTGAATTTGACAATTTAACGAATAATTTTTTGTCATGCCAAAATAGGGCTCCTACGGCAACAACATCTAGTGACTCTTTGTTAGATATTGTGGGAGGTACATTATCAGTACTAACGCTTGCAGTTGCAGGTAAAACTGTTGCTCCAGCGGTTGCAACAAGTGCTCCTTTTAAAAAATTTCTTCTAGTATTGTCTGTGCTCATATTAAATCTCCTGTGATTTCTATTTATAATATATAAAAGGCTCAACTCTGTCAACTAATTTAACAGATGATGACTTTGAAGAGCTGAAGGTGGGTGAATTGAAACTGTATTGAAGATTGAAAGAGTTTTCAATCTTAGCAGATCCTGAGGTGCTGAAATTTGAAGGGGCGGCGCTCCATGATGGTGCTACCTCGGTTGAAGTACACCTTTTGTTTTTTAATGTTTTGGTGTGTACGGCATGTTTAAGTGTTTTTGAGGTATTAAATTCAGTACTAATCTCTTTAAGCTCAGGATTCCATTTGAATGATTCTTTATAAATCATGCCGTAATTTACATCATACTTACACCCTCTATAGCTAGCTGATACGGCACGACTATTGAAGTCTTCTTTGAGCTTAGCTTGGGTGTAATTATAATCATCAATCTCTATAATAACGGCGCTGGGGTTGAGGACATTTAGCACTTCAGTATCTACCATCTTCCCAATAGTGTCTTCAATTTCCTGCTGGGAGCCCTCGCCACGTGCACCAGAGCAATTTGGACTAATGGCCCAAACTGCAGAGCAATCATTACTATTCACTTCTGCACTTAGATTGGCCAGCGACACTGGGGAACTTAAAATCAGGGATGATAAGATTATTAGTTTTATTTTCATATTATGGATCCTGGGCTAAAGTTTTGATTTGTTCAGTGAATGGTTCTAAAATATTACCTATCATTTTTGATACAGTGTATGCATTAGGGACTTGCCTGGACCATTCTAATTTTTGGGCACCGCTCCATACTTGCCAAACTTCGTCACCTGGATACGGAATCCACTTATCATTTGAGGCAAAAATGGTGGTATCATCTGCCACTTGAATGGAATCTTTTTTTATCACAATAGCTTCTGCAACTTCGAGGCTATTTTTATCCCACTTACTATTGCTGGCATCAAATGTAATATCACCACTAACACCAATACCTGTTGAGGTAGTTGCTAGTCTTTTAACACCATTGTGTGCTAAATCTACAGCACCATCTTTAAATGCTGTAATTGAGGCTTCATATGCAGGGCTAGACCCAGAAGCTCTAATTCTTAAAGCATCTGTAAAGTCTACATAGTTATTACCAGTGGCAGTTAAGTTTAGCTCACCAGCCACGTTTAAATCACCTGCTAATGTAGTAGAACCACTAACTTCAAGGTCAGCATCTACATTAACCCTGGTTTCAGAAACAGTAAAGGGTGTAGTCCCCCCAGTACCTGCTGCATTCGTTAGTTTGATTTCGAACTGTCTGTCTTTAAAGGTAATAATGTCATACTCAGTAGCCCTAATTTCTAATCCGGTATCATAGTTAATTATACCTGCTATTACATCTACCGCATCTGGTACTTCCTTATCATCTGTGACCTTCCAGGCAATCACAGGTGTGGCTTCGGTTATATTTCTAAAAGTCAAAGCTTTATTCATTGAATTGGAGCCGTCTTGTTTAACACAATCATTACACCCTCCCGCTAAAGCCTCGACTGATGCCTTTGGATTATATGAAATATTTAATGAGCAGGCATTAACTATAGAACAATCTGAATTAAGAAATAATGAGGGATCAAAACCATATTTTTTACTGTTTTTTACTATAGATACAGAAACAGGAGAGCCTTTAAAAGTTTGTTTAACTTGAGATAAAAAATAAGGACCTGCAGAACCATAGTTATCTTGGGTAATTATTTTATCCATAGGTATATTGAATTCTATACCTGTGATTCTTCGCCACTTATCGTTATCCTCTGCCACAGTGTGTACTGATAGGATGTCTGCTGTAGTAGAATTTCCAAGTGGTCCCTTTCCAGTCAATCTAAAGAGGTTGCAAGGAAGAAGGGATGTATTTTCGAGATTGGGATTATTATTCCAATCTGGTGCCCATCTTCCTGGCTTATTGTTGCCGGTATCGTGGTATGGGCATTGGGCATTTGAACCAGTAGTCAAAACCCTAATCTCTTCTGTATTGAAGTTTGCTATGTCATCCTTTAATACAGAACGTGACCAAGAGCCACCTGCTGTAGTAGTGGCTGTTTCGGATAGTGCATCGCTTCTATACGTCCAGATTGCGCCCTTAGCAGATATTTTGTTAGGATCCATAGTATAAATTACACGAGTGGAATCTTTTGCCAGGCGCCTCAAGAAAGAATCTGATAAAGTTTTGACATTTTCAATCTGGCTCTCCATCTTACTAAACTGGGCGATAGTAGAATAATCATTAGTTGTTAAGACGCCTGCTGTTGCGATTGATAGGACTGCTATTGAGGCTGGGGTTGAGACTCCGGATTTGAAAAACATAATTGGCTTAGAAATAAATATATTGTTAGTATATAATACATGAACATATCATTAAATCAAGATATACCCATGTAAGTTAGTATTTACAAGGCGATTATATGACTCAAAAAACGGGTTGAATTTACTTGGAAGATGCTCATGGAAGTTGGGGGTGTACACAAAATATTGAGTTTTATTTACTGGGTTATAGTTCGCTTGAATATTTCACGGTGCACATCACCAATGCTAACTATTCCCACTAACTTGCCATTAGTAGTAACTGGTACTCTACGCACCTTCTTAAGCCACATTTGTGAGGCTGCTTTAAGGCAGGGCTCAGTTGTTTCAACAGAAAAAACCTCTTTGGTCATAACGTCCTTAACTTTCATATTAAGAACATTTGCGTATTTGTTCTCTAAATTTTCAAAGCCTATATGCCTATCAGACATGACTTCATCGAGGTCAGGGAACATTTTAATCAAAATATCTTTCTCTGATATCAGCCCAATTACATTATAATCAGTATCAACTACTGGTAATCCACTTATATGGGACATCACAAGTACCATTGCAACTTCCCTAAGTGTATCCTCCGGTGAAGCTGTTTTGATATTTGTATTCATTATATCTAAAATAATCATTTATATAAACTCCTTTATTTATTATTTATTTTATTTGATGAGGCTTTATGGTGCTCTCTGTTTCTTCATTTTGTATTCCATCAAGAACATCCTGAATACGCATTGCGAATGGATGAGCACCTACTGGCGGAACAGCGTTACCAATTTGCCTTCTAGCCTCAGTGTTAGAGCCCTGAAATATTAAATCATCAGGAAATGCCTGTAATCTGGCTCTTTCCCTATTCGTTAAAGCCCTTGGCTCGTCATAATGATAGTGCCAAGTACCACCACCGCCTGATGCTATAACTGTGTAAGCAGGTATGTTTCTATCTAAGCGTCTATATATATTAGACATTAGACCCTTCACAGCAAGGTGTTTTGGAAGGTCTTTGAAATTTCCGCCTTCTGGTATTGCTCCAATTTTTTCAGTGGTTTTTGGCAGAGCATTTATTTTGTTGTTATTAGGGCAATCCGCCTGTATGTCCACGAAAGCTTGACCAGATGGTATGCGGTTGTCTTTATGGGTGAATTCTGGACCGATAAACTCGATCTTTATATCATCTCGCACTCCAATAAATAAAACCCTTTCCCTTAATTGTGGGACACCAAAATCAGCGAAGTTTACTGAGTACACCTTTAGTTTGTAGCCGGTATCTTCAAATCTTTTTTTGATAATTTTAATAGCCTGACCTTTATTTGCAGATAGTATGCCTTTTACGTTTTCAGCTAAAAAAACTTTTGGCTTAAACGTATCGACATAGCGGGCGTAAGACTCATACAACTGGCCATTGATGTCATCCTTAACGCCCTTCTGCTTACCGACAACGCTGAATGTCACACAGGGGAACCCGCCAAGCAATACATCAAAATCTTCGTTTTCAATTTGGGTTTCATCGAAGTCGATGATATTTTCATTATAGACTTTAGTATTTGGAAAATATTTGCCGTCTTTTCTAATAGTTTCGCACGAAAAGTCATTTAAGTCTAGCGAAACTGCTGTTTCAAAATTCAGCTTTTTGAATTCCTGGCCTAAAAAGCTGAATCCGCCATGGAAACCAATATCAAGTCCACCACCGCCAGTAAACGTTGATATAATCTTATACATGATTACTGGACAATCTTATCCTTGTGCCTTTATTTATGGAAAGCTCTATCTCTTGGGCAGAGACGGTTTCTGGAAATAAAACACCAGAGACTCGTGCTAGGTGCATGGATGCTCCAGAAAAAGTAGATTTTACCAAAGTTTGCCCACGCAAATCTGAGCTTTTAAAATAACAATTATCAAAATTAAACGATGCTTTAGATAAATCGAGCTTTCTGAAATCGACAGATAAAAAGGAATGACTAGACAAATCAAAATAATCCTCGGATAAACAAATTTTGTTAAATTCGTCTACTTCCTCATCAATTATGGCATGATATATCTTTATCTGGGATGTGTGGCGGTTTTTAAGGTCTGAAGTCATAATTCAATTATATTCAAAAAATATTTAATATGATATATTATTTTTTAAAATAGTGCAAGTTTTTGGTAATACTAGATAGACATTAAAATAAGATAATATAAAATTGTGAATAATACAATATTATAAAAGTAGAGCGAAATGAACAAACTAAAAAAAGCTGAGGAGATCGGGGGGAAGCTAATAGATGCGTTCCATAATGTTGGGTTGATGGTTATAGGAATAACGATTGTATGGTCAGGCGTTTATGAATATATGCGTATCATGAATAATAATGCTGGCTATGCAAGTCTAGATGACATCTTGTTGCTATTTATATATTTAGAATTAGGTGCCATGATAGGTATGTATTTTAAAACGCATAAGCTACCTGTAGTGTTTTTGCTATTTATAGGTATAACTGCTTTAACAAGGTATCTTGTATTTGAGATGAAAACCATTGGAATGGTAGATGTGTTGTTTCTTGTTTCGGCCATTCTGGTGTTAGTTAGTTCGGTTGTATTGCTTAAATTTGGTGACGATAAGTTTGGAGACACAATGGATAGTGAGTAACGTTAACTCTTTTAGGGGCGTTAGCTCAGTTGGTAGAGCACCGGACTTTTAATCCGATGGTCGAGCGTTCAAATCGCTCACGCCCCACCATATTATAAAAAAGTTCATAATACTATGAGCTTTTTTTTTGTCATAATTATTTTTTTTATGGTTATTATTTTTTCAGAATTGGTGGTGCGATATATTATTTGGTGGGGTTGGGAAATAAATATAAATACTTTTTATTAAATATGGTATAATGATACTAATTAATTAAACAAAATGGAGCCAGATGTGAGTGACGGCAAAACTAAAAATATTATACCGGCAGTGTTTTTTAAAATTGGGAACTGGGTATCTATAGACAAAGGTTCGATTGAAGCATATGAGAGCGAAACCCCAATAATGCACTGCAAAGACTTAAGTGGCGGTGATGTGTTTATAAGGTTTGAATATTTTAAGAATGACGGCAACCCCACTACAACTGAAGTTAAACAATTTTTTGTTGATAAAGCCAATCAAATGGTTACGGACAAAGAGATTATTAAGGTAAAAAGTTTTCTAGAGGAAAGTCCTGACATCGATGAAGAAATTGAGAAGCTGGGGTTGGGACGTAAAGAAGAAAGGGAATGGCTAAAGGGCGAGGCGAGAGAAATTGTACTTAATAATTGGAGTATAGTGTCTGGTAAGTGGATGAGAGCTGCCATTTCCCTTACTCAAGAAAAATTCATATATGGTGGTAAGGAATACTTGCTATACGAATCTAAATCAATCATTTACGATGAAAATGATGAACCTAGCAAATCTGGTCTCTACTACATTACCAAAAATAGGCATAATATTCCTGTAGTTGTTAAACAGTACCACAATGGTGGTGAGTGTTTCTTGAATAAGGATGTTGCAAGTTATGAAAACTTTAAGTCTCTAATTAATCACTCCATAAGAACTGCCAAAAGAAATATAGATTTTCTTCCTGATTTTTTTACTAGGGACGCGGACTGGGTTAATACATGTAATGCTATAAATAAATTTAAAGCAGAAAAGAAATATTTACGGTACATAACAGGATGTGAATATCTTTTGGAAAGCAGTGGATCTGAGATTGTTGGGAAGGTATTTGTACGGCTTCCTGGGTCATTAAAAAAATCATTTAATCCCGAATTATTAAATTCCGACAGCAACTCTATTCTTAATGGTTTTAAGAATGGTGTTCAAAGAATATATTATGGCAAGGAAGATGACGAAGTAAAGAAATCAGTGGATGAAAAGTTGAGTGTGGCTTTTAACACTGCAGAGAATAGTTATGGTTTTTATGATATAGTTAGTATTGGTGATGAAATTGAAGGAAATTCATACGGGTTTCTTACCAACAACTTAAATCCCAGAAAAACATACTATGATATTGAAACACTAACAAAGAGCATTGAGTCGCTATAAAACGATTATTTGCAAAGATAACATTATAATGATATAATGAAGTACTAATTTATAACAAAAGGAGTAAAAAATGGCTGATATTTTAGGCGCAGAAGTAGATGAAGAGGGTTTCTTGGTAAATCTCAAAGATTGGACAGAAGAAATTGCTGTAGAAATGGCAAAACGTGACGATATAGACTTAGCAGACGAAAATGCTGATCTATATCAGGAACGTTGGGATGTTCTTAATCTTTTACGTGATTATTTTGAAGAATACCAAATTGCACCAGCAGTACGCGTATTGACAAAAGCAGTGGGTAAAAAAATGGGTAAAAAGTTCGGCAATTCTAAGTATCTTTATACTTTATTCCCGTATGGTCCTGGTAAGCAAGGTTGTAAGTTCGCTGGTCTTCCAAAGCCAACAGGCTGTATCTAGTAAAACTGGGGGTACCTGGTAAAAACTAAAAAGGCAGATTTATCTGCCTTTTTTTCCAGGCATTAAATGAATCCTTGTCGCTTTCGGTGAATTCATAAATTACTTGACTGAAAATTTGCTTATTTAATTTTATAGCATATTCGCTATTAAGATTAATATCATCATCATCTAATGGGTGCATATACCCCTCAATATCTAGGGCATAACCTGAGTCAATTAAGACCAGCATATCTGCGGATAATTTCTTTTTAAAATACTTAATCATGGGCTCAGAATCTCCTTGGCCGGCATTGTATGCACGTTCCATCCAATAAAGAGACTTATTTATCGATTCAGATAATACAGATAAGATGAAAAACAAATCGCTGAAGCTTCTTTTTCCTAACCCGCTAATTGTTGCAGTTTGAATAATACCATCCATGTGGTTTACCGTAGACTCAATCTCCATAACAACATCTGCTCTGGATATTTTTGGGTTTGTGCCTCTAGATATATCCAAAATATCGCTATATGCCGAGCTCTTAAATGGGTAGTCTGATGCCTTGTATTCTTTTTTAAATTGATTCTTAGCAAGCATCTCCAGGTCCATATCCATGTCTGCTTTTTTAAGCTTATACACGTCAAGCAACCTTCTTTCCTTTTCGTTTTCTGGGTCGTAGTAATGGTAAATTATTCCCGCCCTGAAATCACACGTAGTTAGATGTTCATGCGAGAACTCAGTATAAATGGGATTTTCTGATGTAGATAGCTTTTTATGTATCTTTTTCTTCATTGTTGCGAACACTTAATTGATATTAACTAATTGTATATTGTGTTTAGAAATTTTAAACACCTGAAAGGAATTTAGAAATCTATTTCATCATCTCCAATGATATCAAAATCACGTTTTTGAAGATATAAGGATTTAGCAAGACTATAAGAATCTTCACTACCCTTAAGTCTATCAAATACAATATTATATTTCACTCTCTCATTGACCACATTAAGAGCAGTCTTAAGTCTCTGATCGATGTTGTATATACCGCTGAATGACTCCATATTAGAAACGTCTGCCCAAAAGCCAACTGCATCTCTAACACTACTAGGGCCAAGGAGTGGCAATACCAAATACGGACCACTACCAACACCCCAAACAGCTAGAGTTTGTCCAAAATCTTCCTCTTCCACCTTATTAAATCCGGCTAATTCCGCCACGTCTAGTACACCAGCCAGACCAACAGTGGTATTAACACTCACCCTGACAACAACAATGGCTGAATCTTTGAATTTACCCTGAAGAAGAAGATTTATGGCGTCCTTAGACTCTCTAATATTGGTGAAAAAATTACTAACGCCAACCTTTATAGTATCATTGACATTATCAGAGTAAAAGGCACTGACGGGGCTAATAAGAGCCTCGTCAACTATCATATTGAACCCATGCACTGAACGATTAATTGGCTCCCATGGATCATCAATATCTGTTGCGAAGGATGAGTTAATTGGAAATGCAAAGATAAATAAAATTAATAAAAAACGCTTTATAATCATAATTTTGGTTGAGTATATAAAAGATTAATAAATACTGTATAAATAGCTATAATAGTTGTAATTGTACAGCAATACAAGGATAAAAGACAGTAATTATCGTTTTGTATAGCATTAATAATTAGTGGGTAATAGTGCGTCAGGGGCAGTATTGGAAAATTACAAAATTAGTGTAAGATAAACGCATGAAAAAAATACTTTTAATCTTATCACTGCTGCTTCTGGGGCAAAAATCTTTTGCCAATTTGGACAAAGAAATAGACATTGCTTTTTCAGAAGCCTCTAGAGAGTATTTAATCGACTTTCAACTATTAAAGAGCGTAGCCTACGCAAGTAGTGGACTAAACCCGTATTATGTACAAATAGGTGATGCTGGGCTTATATTCTTAGACGAAGAGGCTGCCAATACCATAGCTAAAAACAAAGGGTGGCTATTAAGATTAATATATGGTAATAATTACCAATATATCGTTATACCGCAGGCTGGTGACATAAATGAATATATTAGTAAGTACGGTGATAGTCGTGATTATAGTATTACCAAAATAAATAAAAGAAAACTAAAAATAGGTCTCATGGGACTTACTCCCTATAACTCAAGTGTAGGGGATTTATTAAAATTAACGGAAAATACACTGATAGGCACTAAGAGATTCAAAAACAGCATCAAGAAGCTGGGATTAAAAAATGCATTGCATAATTATTGTGATTGCCAAAACTCGATAGAGTTTGTTGGTAGAATTGCCAGATACTATAGCGAGCAGACTGGCAAAGAACTCGACAGCTTATATAGAAAATAAGAATAATAAGACGATTGCTGTAAAGTGAAAAAGTATTCTTAATTACTAGGAATCAGAATATCACTCATCCCAACCGATGGAAGAAGCACCATCAATCATTTTTTTAGCTGTAATTGAATACTCTTTATCAGTAATGGATTCCCAAGAACTGATAGCCATTTTGGCATAACAGATGCCTAAGTTGTAAATAGATTCGTTATCACCCATGTCGGCTGCATTTTTCCAATAGTCCATTGACTTAATGAAATCAGAATCTACGACACCATCAATCCCAGATGAATAAACATAGCCTAAGTATCTCATAGAATCAACAAATCCCATCGAGGCTGAACGCTCAAACCACCGTAAGGCTTCTGCCTCATCCTTATTAACCGAAAGCCCTATAGTGTAAAAAACACCCAGTTCATATTGGGAAGACAAGTGGTTCTGGTTGGCGGCTTTTCTAAATAATATTACTGACTTTTCTAAATCCTTTTCAACTTCAATGCCATACCTATGTAGCCAAGCCATTTTGTATTGAGCCTCGTTATATCCTAAATCTGAAGCCTCTGATAATAAAGATATGGCCTTCTGGGGGCTATAATCAACATCTCTACCTTCCATGTAAAGGTTTGAGAGAAGATAGTTGGCCTCTGGATACAAACTACTAGCAGAGTCTTCAAGCCACCTTATGGCCTTCTTAGAAGACTTCTGCACACCATTTCCATTGAAGTACATGAGTGCTAACGTGTATTGGTCTTCTGGGTTTCCTTCGCGAGCCGAAGCAATTAGTTGAGAATTTTTCCTTTCGTCTGGTTCGAATCCGAAAATTATTTCATCTGTATTCATTGCCAATCCTGGGATAGATTCTCTATTCTGATTTTAGAAATTGCAGAGTTAAATGTCGATGCTATCTCTGACTCAAACTCATCATATAACTGAGGTGATAGAGACTTTGAATAAGAAAAGTCTATATGATGTCTGATATATCTGGCTGGTAATTTGCTAAGTGTAATGCATATAGCATCCTCTATTGAATCCATAGTATCTGCTTCGAGCACATCAAGCAAACCAGAAGACAGGATATCTTCTAGAATTATCTCGTTAACGTTTCTGTAATTAAATTCCATAGTGTCCACTATACATACAAAAAATCATTTGTTTATCCCCTGCAAGAAACTATACAAATCATGCTTTTCTGAATTTTCAGAAATCCTACCAAGAGCCTTTAATTCTATTTGCCTAACCCTTTCCCTAGTGACTCCAAACTTACTACCAACTTCTTCCAGCGTGTAATCTCTGGATATATTTAGACCAAATCTCATTCTAATAATTTGCTTCTCTCTTTCTGGTAAATTTTCCACCAATTGATTAAGTATAGTACTTAATTGGGCTTTTTCTAAAAGTTCCACTTGGTCAGGAGCGTTTTCATTGGGCAATACATCCTTTAAGGTAATGTCCTCTGAATCACTAGATATAGAGTCATCGACTGATAAGATTTCATTATTAGCACATCTTATTTGATTGAATTTCTTTTCAGTTATGCCAACTTCTTTGGCCAGATAGTCTGAAGATGGCAACTTATGATTAGCTAAAAAATAAGCCTGCTCAGCACGATCTATTTTATTCAAAATATCCACAATATGAACTGGAATCCTAATAGTTTTGGATTGGTCCGCCATTGATCTAGTGATAGACTGTCTAATCCACCATGTGGCATAAGTTGAAAATTTATAACATTTGCGGTATTCAAATTTATTAACTGCCTTTAGAAGACCGATATTGCCCTCTTGAATCATATCAGATAAGGGCAAATAACTTAAAGGATACTTCTTAGCAATTGAAATTACCAATCTAAGGTTAGCTTTTGCCATATCTCCCTTGAGCCCTTCCCATTTCATGAATATTAGGGATGCTTTTTTATATATTTTTTTTAATTGTTGGGGAGTGATTCTGAACTTTTCCTGGAACTCTTTTAATGCCAATAGGTGCTTGCTACCGGCAGGGTGTTTATTTAAAATATTCAAAAATTCTTTAGTGAAGCCGCTTAATGCTATTGTCGGATAAATTGAAGAATTTTCAACATTTAATTCCGTGGCAAGTATCTGAGAAATATCCTGAAGCAATGAAGTGATTAATTTATTTTCTTTTTTTAAATCATGAAAAGCATTAATCAACAACATATGCTCGTATATATAATTATCTGTAGAGTCGGCATTTTTATTGATAAGCTGAGTAAAATCATCACCTGACAGTAGGTTTTGATAAATAGTGGCTGATTCATCTAAAAACTTGGTAGCATTGGCTGTTGCTTTACTAAGAATAATCGCTTTAGATGTAGGCAATAGTGACACAGAATCTTCTGGTGTCCTTATGTCTATATCAGAATAAAGATCGAATAAGACCGAAAAACTATCCTCTGGAATCTCCATCTCTCTTAAATGGATATGTTTATATAAAAATACCGTTTTTGCCAGAGTAGAAACTAGACGTTGCTTAGTTTTATGGATGTGTCTAGTTAAGGTTATCTCTTCTTCTTTTGTCAAAAGTGGGACAGTACCCATTTCAGACATGTAAGCCTTTAATACATCTGTAGTTTTAGATGATTCGGTAGTAAGGATGTTTTTGGTTGATGCGGTAGTACTAGATGAGGTAGTCATTAATATTTTTTAGTTGAGTTTTATATACACATTTTTAGCGACAAAACTATGGTCAATTTCAAAAAATTACAAATTTAATTCTTTGAAAATAGTTTCTTGTAATTTTTTCTGGGTTTTTGACGTTATATTCTTAAACTCAATACCATAAAAATGTAGCCCGTCAGTTACATTTTTATTAATTACTGTTGATGTAATAGTTATTAATTCACCTGCTAGAGACAAGATAACATCAACATAATCACTTGAGGCATTCATATATTCTATAAGTGGTTGTGACTTTATTTCTAGAAGAGCTCCAGTGGCTGATATATTCCCAATATGCACCTCCATTTTTTTGCCATTTGCATCAACGGCAGCAGTAACGCCTTTAGGGTCGCTGACTCTGAACGAATCCCTAAAATT
>JYMV01017616.1_pt1 | contig 17504 bp, 14 predicted proteins | sample 338911 | NCBI WGS metagenome assembly JYMV01 (sample SAMN03354496, study PRJNA234377) | hydrothermal vent metagenome | biome: Deep sea; feature: Hydrothermal plumes at the Eastern Lau Spreading Center, Western Pacific Ocean; material: Seawater | place: Tonga | collected 2009 | depth 2000 m m
CAGCAATGACAGCTGGTGCTGATATTCCTGGTTGCCAAAACTTCGAAGCCGCGTACGATATTTATGATATCGCTACTATGGACAACTTCACCGGTGCCGGTGAAAATATTAATATGGTCGAAATGGTTCTTAACGGTTGGAACGGCTTTGTCGATCCATCAGGCGTTATGGGCTATAACTCCAACTTACACTCTGCTCCAGCTGCTGCTGCAATAAGTCTAGTAGGCGACATTGCAACAAGTTACGCTGACGCAGCTAGTTCAACAATTAGTGCAACATGGATGGGCGCTGGCTTTAATGTCAGTATGCCTTCATCAATGGCTGCTGCTGTTGGTATGAACTGGGTTAGTATGATTCCAGACAATGACTTTGCTACTAGCGGTCAAACTGGTGTTGCTGATGGCCTAGTAGGCGATGGCGTACTTGGCTGGCAAGCAAACCCAGGTGGCGGTTTTGGTATGCCTGGTAACATGGCTGAAATGCTCGGCGAAGCTGCATATCGCATTCATAGCGGTGCTGCTGCTGACCCTTGTACACTTCCACTTCCAGCTGTCTGTGCTGCAGACGTTGATGGTGACGGTGCTGTCGCAGTTAGCGACGTTTTAGCAATTATTGGTGCTTGGGGTTCATGCGGCGACGGTACTTTCCGTCCAGTCGGTGATATCGCTCCAATGCCAAATGGTGACTGCTGTGTAAACGTTGGCGATGTTCTCGCTGTCGTTGGTTCATGGGGTATGGACTGTAATGTATATGGTGGTTGCTGCTTAGGCGACGGTTCATGTGCTACAGACACTTCAGCAAACTGTGCTGCAAATGGTGGCGTTTACTTCGGTGACAACACTACTTGTGCTGATGGCACTTGTGCTGCTGCTGCTTGCTGTATTACCGCACAATGTTCAATGCTCACAGGCGACGCTTGTGCTGCAATGGGCGGTACTGCTCACCCTAACGACACATGCGTTACATGGGATTGCTCTGTTGCAACTCCTGGTGACCTTTGTGCTGATGCTTTAGTTGCTATCGATGGTGCAAATCCATTCGATACAACAGCAATGACAGCTGGTGCTGATATTCCAACGTGTGCTGCTGATGCAGGCGCATTTGGTTGGACTGCTCCAACTAATGATGTTTGGCTATCTTGGACTGCTACGTATACTGATGATTATGCTATCGACACGTGCGATGCTGCTTCATTCGACACTTCAGTCGTCGTTTACGACGCTTGTGGTGGCGCTGCTGTAGCTTGTAGTGGTGATGGCACTGCCCTTACAGGGTGTCAGATTTTCTACTCAGACCTAGTTCTAGCTGCAACTGCAGGTTCAACATACTACATTCGTATTGGCGGTTTTAGTGCTGCAGATATGGGTACTGGTACTTTGAACATTAACATTGTACCTCCACCAGTGCCTGGTGCTTGCTGTATGCAAGACGGTAACTGCTTGGACGGACTAGATGATGTTTCATGTGCAGCATTCGGCGGCGTTTTCGCTGGCGAAGCTACTCTATGTTCTGACCTTCCTTGTGCTGCTGCAGGTGGTGACACTTGTGATACAGCTGTGGTAGCTGTCGATGGTCCAAACGCTTACGACAACACTTTGTTTGTTGACAGTGGTTTTGGTCTTCCAGACGACACCATGTGTGCTGGTACTTACCTCGACTGGGGTACATCACCTGACGCATGGATGGTTTACACTCCAGCTGGTAACGGTACAGTTTCTGTAAGTCTTTGCGATGCTGCTGGTGTAGATACCTCCTTGGTACTTTACTCAGGTCTTGCATGTACAGCTCTTACGCAAGTCGCTTGTAATGGTGACTCAACAGTTGAAACTGGTTGCCAAGCATACTACTCAGGTGTTTATGACCTTCCAGTTGATGGTGCTTCTGATCTCTATATTCGTATAGGTTCATGGCAAGGTACTTCAGTTGGTGCTGGTACATGTACTATTACATTCACTCCTGGTGATGTAGTTGGTGCATGCTGTCTTGCTGATGGTTCATGTGTAGACTTGAACTCAGCAAGCTGTCTACAAGCTGGTGGCTCATTCGATAGTACACAAATGTGTGCTACAGCATCCTGCCCACAACCATTTGCTGGTTGCCCTGCAGGCGCTGAATATGAATGTGACGCTTGTGCTATAGATGGCTCAGATTCAGCACTAGACTGTAATGCTGGTCTTAACGGTGTTCCACCGGTATACCAAGCAATTACGCTAGGTGTTCCAGTATGTGGTACAGGTGCTGTCTTCCTAGACATCACAGGTGCTACTTACCGTGACCTTGACTGGTTTACAAATGCAACATTGAATGCTGGTGGTAATTTCACAATTTCCGCTGGTACATCAGGTATGGATCTACTCTTCGGCGTTGTTGACAACGCTCTAGGTGCATTCGTAGCTGCATATGTTGTTCCAGGTGGCTTCTCAGGTTCTGCAGATTTCCTTGCTCTACCAGCAGGTGACTACAGTATCCTCGTAGGTGCTAATGAATGGAATACAGCTTGGACATGTGCTAGTGGTCTAGTAGACTACTCAGTTCAACTTGATTAATACTCAAGTGTTCAATTTGTAATCTCTATTGAGATTCCATGCAGCCCCCCAAGTTTTACTTGGGGGGCTGTTCATTGGGGGCATGGATGTTACGTGCTTAGCAGTACCTAATCCAAAAATACTCGATTCAATCTTAACCTTACACAAGTAACTAATCCATCTTGTGACAAACTCTAATTTGTGGTCCACTCTTCTGCTACATTATAAAAATGGATTATAGAAATATAGCATTACGGATTCTCATAGTATCGCTCTGCATTGCAGGACTTTCTGGGGTTGTTATTCTCTTTTTGCCAAGCACAAAATTTATAAATGGGAGGTTAATTGCAACGGCAATTCTTACTTCCGTTGCAGCAGCATCCTTGCTCATTGCAATCAAAGGAATTGAGAGTTCGGTGTACCGCCCTCTCGGACTTGCAGCAAGTGTATTAATTTTTCTTGTTTACGCATTTGGTGGCAGTGCTATTTGGACAGATTTAATTAACTCATCTGATATTTCTGAGCAACTAACAATGTCCGCATTTATAACGTTAGGCTGTGGCGCAGTCATTCTTATAGGCACAGCGTGTTTTAGGTACAAGCAACTTGCAATTGCAGGCAAAGTACTTGTGTGCTTTTGGGTACTAATTCTTCTAACTTGGCTAAACTTAACTTGGTTATTTAGACCGTATTTATTTAATAATGATTCAATTCTATATGTATTAGTGCCAATCCAATTTTATTCAGCGCTCTTTGCTCTGTTGCTAGTCAATAAACGAGTTTGGTTAAAAACTATTGGTGAATCCTTAGCAGCCATTTCTTGCAGTGTAGTAATCGTTGGCTTATTGAAAACACAAGGCGACATAGGTAAAGAGCCAGGTTTATTACTCCTCGCATTGGCTACAGCTTTTGTAAGTTCAGTGATGGCATTCTGGAACATTATTATTTATAGAAAACCTGAACAAAAAATGCCCCGGTGCGAAGCAATTACATTACTAGTTGTCGGAATTGCAATTGGTTCATTTTGCAGCGTTATTTGGTACAGCAATTTAGATGGAACTAATTCTCAACCGCCTGAGTTAATTGTCCGATTAAGTTCTGGATTTGGGATATTAGCTTTAACCGGATTGTTCACGCTTGTTATTGGAAGAACAATCAGAACAAATACTTTTTTACGACCCGGAACATCTCAACTGCATTCGCCTTGCCCTCGGTGTGCGAACAAACTTTTACTGTCTTCCGGACATTCAAATTGTCAACATTGCGGGTTTTCTATTCATCTCAAAATGGATTCAGCAGGATGCCGTAATTGTAATTACGATTTGTCGGGGTCTGTAAATATTGATGTTTGCCCAGAGTGCGGGGTGCCAATCGCAATCAATACTACCGTAGAATAAACAAATGCTTCATGCAGCTCTAGTATTACTATTGACTTCAATTTCCTTCGCTCAAGTTGATTTATCTTTGCTTGCGCCAGAGGCATCTGTTGCTATTGCAAAGCAACAAAAAATTACTACAACCAATGCAACCAATTCCACAGAGTGGTTCACTCTTGGAACGCTGTACCACGCTCATGGATTAGAAGATGCGGCAATAGAAACCTACAAACAATCGCTTGCTATCAAATCAACAGATAAAACACTTTATTTGCTTGGTGTTGCGTACGCTCGAATGGGTGACTATGAGACAGCAATCAAAACTGTAGCTGGAATAGAAAACTACTTGCCTGCCATTTGGCAACAAGGATATTGGAATCTAGATTTAGGAGAATTTGCAACAGCGACTTCTTTGTTTAAAACCGCAATTCAAAAAGATCCTACATGTGTCCCCGCAATTGTGGGTTTAGTACGAGTCTATCTTGCTTCAAACCAATCTGCAAAAGCAATCCCTTTGCTTGAAGATATTATCTCAAGAGGCGGGTTGCATCCGTACATTTCATTTTTACTTGGAACCGCACATCGTCGAGTTGGTAATGACGAATTAGCTTCACAGTTGCTTTCTGCTAAGACAATTGGCCCGCCAGTCTGGAATGATAAATGGTATTTAGAAATGACAGCGCTGAGCAAGGGGTATGCTGCGGAACTTGGTCGTTCAGCTAAATTAATAGATGCTGGGAATTTAACAGGTGCCCGAACAGTTTTGCAATCCCTTTCTATTCGATATCCAAAAGACGCAACCGTCCTTAACAACCTAGCAACAGTTTTTCTTCAACTAGGTCAATTGCAACAAGCAACTGAAACGTTGCAAAAAGCAATTCGCTGGGAACCAAGACATGCGCCCTCGCAATTGACAATGGGCTATGTAATGCAATCGTCAAACAAGCTGGACCTTGCACTTGCATATGCAAAAAAAGCAATTGAATTTCAACCCGGAATGTCAGCGGCGTATGCGTTTGCTGGCAGAGTCTGCTTTCAAACAAATTCTATGGCAACAGCTAGTTTTTATTTTGCAAAAGCGATCGAACTTGGGAATAGTGACTTTGTTATCCGTGAAATGCTTGGCATGGTTTTATTAAATACGGGCCAGCCGGATAAGGCATTGGAGCAATTTGATTTAGTTCTTAAAGTATCACCAAACAACACTGGGAGTATCAGTGGGAAAAGTATTGCAATGGCTCTCTTAGGAAATGCAAATGGCGCTTTGGAAATTTTAGCTAAAGCAAAGGTTGCCTTTCCGAACGACCCGAGAATTTCCCGTGCATGGCAATCAGTTTTGAAAATAAGGGAATCTCAGTGAGTAGCATTTTAATTCTAGTTGTAACTCTGTTGTTTACTCAAGAGTCTCAAGTTTGGCTTGAAGATAAAGCAATTGAATCAGGCGTTTCGCTGACATGGGTTAGCGGAGACACAGGTGCGTTTAACATGCCGGAGATTATCGGTGGCGGCGCCGCGTTGCTTGATTTCGATAACGATGGAGACCTTGATATTTATTTTGTTCAAGGCGGGCATCTTGGTATTGATAAAACTGAACACAATATTTTGTTACGTAATGACAACGGGAAATTCATTGACGTTACAGAACAAAGTAGTACTGGCGATACTGGTTATGGCATGGGGGTTGCCGTTGCTGATTACAACAACGATTCGTTTGTAGATATTTATGTCACCAACGTTGGCAAAAATATTCTTTTTAAAAATAATGGTGACGGTACATTTACCGATGTTAGTGATGTAGCTGGCGTTGGTGACACGGGTTGGGGTGCGAGTGCTGCTTTTTCAGATTTTGATGCGGACGGTGACCTTGATTTATATGCAATCAATTATTTAGTTTGGGCACATGGTTTAGATTTAGATTGTTTCAATGCAAAAGGCGCATTGGATTATTGCTCCCCTACAAATTACATGGCTCCAGCAAAAGACTTGCTCTACCGCAACAATGGAGACGGTACCTTTACGAATATGTCTGAATCTGCTGGGATAGGCACACGTACTGGCACAGGTCTTGGCGTTGTTTGCAATGATTTCACCGGTGATGGGAAAATAGATATTTATGTAGCGAATGATGGAATGGCAGATCAACTTTGGCAAAACAATGGTAATTGGTCTTTTACAGATGTTGCTGCCATGCGGGGTTGTGCTTTAGACGATGAGGGGTGCGCAAAAGCAGGCATGGGCGTTACTACGGATGACTTCGATAACGATGGTGATTTTGATATTTTGGTCTGCAATCTTTTCGGTGAAAGCGATTCCCTTTATAGTAATGAAGGCGAATATTTTGTTGACATCACCGCTCGTAAAGGAATTCGTACCGCCACTAGGCACGCAACTCGTTTTGGTCTTGGCTGGGTTGATTTTAATAACGATGGATATCTAGATTTGTACGAAGCAAACGGTCGCGTCCAGCAAATTGGGACAGTCCAAACAGATGACCCTTTTGCTGAGAAAAACTATTTACTTGAAGGTACGCCAAAAAAATGGAAACGAATCGAAGCAATTGCTAACCAGAAAACACATACAAGTCGCGCGGCAGTCTTTGGTGATATCAATAACGATGGTGGCATCGATGTGCTTGTTATTAATCGCGACGCCCCTGCTTATGTATTGATGAATGTACATCCTTCAAAAAATAATTCCGTGCAATTCAAAGTTCTGGATACTAACAGTCGTGATGCAATTGGTGCGATTGTTTCTGGCTTAATTGGTACAACTCGAATGACGCATCCGGTCCAGTCAGCATGGAGTTACATGGCTGCAAATGACCCTCGAGTTCACATTGGATTGGGTGACGCAACAGAAATTACTGACGTATCTGTGACTTGGGTTGATGGCACGAAAACTAATTTCGGCACATTCAAACGCGGAATACATACATTGATCAAAGAACAATAATGGCGAATAGTGTTTATAAGCTATCCCATAGTTACAATTAGGTACAATAAAAGTTAAAACGAAAGGAACACATTATGACATTTGAACTACCAACTTTAAACTACGAATTCGATGCACTCGAGCCAAATATCGATGCGCGAACTATGGAAATCCATTACACCAAACACCACGCTGGCTATGTTGCAAAACTGAATGCTGCGGTTGAAGGTTCAGAATGGGCAGATAGCACCGTAGATGCTTTACTTGAAAATCTAAATGCTCTTCCTGAAAACATTCGTACAGCAGTACGAAACAATGGTGGTGGACACTGGAATCACTCACTTTTTTGGTCAATTATGGGTCCAAGCGAAGACAGCGGTCCAAGTTCGGATTTATCGGACAAAATTAATGCAACGTTTGGTTCAGTAGATGCGATGAAAGAAGAATTTTCAAACGCAGCTGGTACTAGATTTGGCTCTGGCTGGGCTTGGCTAATCGCATGCAAAAATGGCGACTTATGTATCACCTCAACTGCTAACCAAGATAATCCTTTGATGACAGATCTTGGCATGTGTGGTGGGACACCCATACTTGCAATTGACGTTTGGGAACATGCCTATTATTTGAATTACCAGAATCGTCGACCAGATTATGTGAACGCTTGGTGGAATACAATTAACTGGTCAGCGGTAAACGGCATTTGGGCAAAAGCTACAAGTAATAGTTGTGATTGCTCCTGTTCTTGAAGTTCATTAATCTAACGCAGGCGCAAGAGACATTCTTAATAAGGATTAAAGGGTTAAAATGAGATTGCTTTTTATACTATCCGCACTATTTTTTACGGGTTGTTCAACGACTAATTCATACGAAGTATCACAGCACGGCGGCATGCGGGATGCCTTACGAATGGGAAATACCCAACCTCGTATTTCATTTGCTGAAGTGGCTAGCAAGCCACATGCTTATGCAGTTGGAGCACTGCCGAATCTTGATGGTGAGATTACTATCTTTGATGGCACTGTCTATACATCAACAACGCAAGACGGTACAACTGCTATAACTGTTGCGGCAGATGAAAAATACGATGCTGCGACTTTGCTCACCCTTACACATGTTGAATCTTGGCAAGATTGCATGCTCCCATCGAACCACCCATTAGAAAAGTCAATTGAATTAGCCGCAATCATTCAAGGAATAGATACTGAAACTCCGTTTCCTTTTTTTATTACTGGCAGTACAAATGATTTCCACATGCATGTCATAAATGGTTTTTGCCCAGTAGCAAATCCGAATCTCGCAGCGAAGTTTCAACCTTGGCGATTAGTTGGTTCTCAATCGACACCGATTACTGTCGTTGGCTTTTATGCAAAGAACCAAGAAGGCGTTATGACGCACCATGGTTCTAATCTTCATATCCACGGCATAATTGACCAAGATGGAACTATCACTTCAGGGCACCTCGATTCAGTCGAAATAAACGATGGTGCGATTCTCTTTATGCCCGGGAAGTAACGTCCGTTTTTAACTCTAAAAAAAACTTTTAGACCCTAAATAAACAACACCCACAATATCTTGTGGGTGTTGTTTTCATATACCCACTACGCCTCGTGAGGGGTACATTTTGACTGCTATTTTGATGAGAAGGGGCGAGTTATCAAATCGAGATAATCAGCTCACCCATCCGAAATTCTATCTAACACACAGGAAAAGGAAGGACCTGCATATGCTAACTAAAAACCAAGTCATTAATGCCATCAGTCGTTTAAACCCAACAGCGCCAATTCCTTGGCTAGCTGGTTTTGATTTAGTTTCATTACGTAGGTACTACGAACACCTTCTCTTGACGTTAGAGCCACGAGGCTCTCGTGGGTGGGTTCGCCAAAATGATAGCTCAGCAGTCGTCACAAGGCGTCCTGCGGCTTAATTACAGCCTCCACGCTCAAGAAGCGACCTGTCCCTCCCTTGATCAGTTTCTGGTTGACTCCCACTACCCAGAATCTCACCGAGTGCGGGACAGGTCGCTTTCATTTGGGAAAAGGTAAAATGTAGGCCATAAAAGCAGGTCTAGATTTATTGACAATCAAAACCACGCTTAACTAGCGCAAGTTCAAGCAAGGTCTTCACTCGTGTAATCAATTCGAGTTTATTCACTGGCTTTGTAATGAAATCGTTTGTTCCACATTCTACTGCTCGCTCGTAGTCACTAACTTCATTTAGTGCAGTCACCATGATGACAACAGTATCTCGGGTCGATGGTTGAGATTTGACTTTCTGGCAAACTTCGAAACCGCTCATACGTGGCATCATTACATCGAGAATAAGTAAATCAGGACATGAACGCTCTATTTTTTCTATAGCTTCCACACCATCAGATGCGGTTTGGATTTTACACGGCAGTTCTTCAAGAAATGCTTGCATAAGTTCTAGATTCTGAGCATTGTCATCAACAAGCAAAATGGAGGCTGTTGAGAGATCGACATCAGTAGTTATCTGTGGTATTGAATCATTCACGCTGTGTATGCTATCATGTGTAATTAGCACGTGTTCTAGCAGAGATACCCCACATGGCAAAATACGCCCCACCTTCAATTTGGACAGACGAATATAACACTCCTGACGTCAAGGATCTTAAAAAGCGCATCCTTGAGGATGGCAGTAAGGCCATTGACAAACTTTCTTCAAAGATAGCTGCCCTTGGCGACGTCACTGAAGAGGTGATTTGGTTTGGCGATTGTTGGTTTTGGACAATTGCTTATATGACAGAGTATTCCGAGAAGCCACTCGCTATCGTGATTCCATTTGAAGAAGATATGCAAATTGCTTCCCAACTGTCGCATGAATTTATTGATCAACTATCAACTAGACGATTAAAACGTTTTGTTCGAGATGGTATTGAATTGGCAATGCCTCCTCATGAAACTGAGTGGGCTATTTGGTCAGCACATTCTCCAGCTGCGGTTGAAGATGTAATGCCAGTACTGAAGAGTTTGTATAAATTCAACTCTCAATAACGCTAGGCCTCACTTAACCCAAACACCGTTTTCTAAAGTTCGCTTCTCTGTGTTCACATTGAAAAGTGCTGCCAAGTCATCATTGACATGGATTGCGACGGGCATTCCCCCTGTAGCCACGAAATCTGCAGACCAAACTGATGCGCCGCCAAGAACTTCAAGTTCTATTCGCAGAGAAGTTTTTGATAAATCATTAGGCAACTTCCTCCGTTTTGATTGTGCGGCAAAAATAAGCGCATCAAATTCAATTGGGAACAAAAAGCGTTGCGGTGAGAGTCGTTCTAGTTGCTCTTCAGTTACTTTTTTACCAGCGCGTACTTTTACGAGTGTTTCACAAATTTCTTTTGCGTTCGCAGATTGCTCTTGAAGATTAAGTGTGTTTTGTGAAATGACTGATACAACTAATAGCGAATCGGAACTTAGTTGAAGTGAACGTAAACTTTGTATTAACTCACTTTTTTCTTGTACTGAGATTAAGCCAATAATCGCGCTGTTGCGTAATGATGGATCAATAACAGCGGAGAGCACAAATAATTCTTCTGCTAATTTTCGGTTTTGGTCAAGTAAGGCACTGTCTGCAACTAAATCCTCTGCTGCGCGAAAATAAGAAAGCCCGATTCGCTTATCTAGCGATGCTTCGAAATTTGCTGGCAACGCTAATGCACTTGTGATTAAAATTGCAAGAAAGGAATTCATTGGTTATTCAATCTGTTTTTGTATTCGGTGTCTATTGATTCAAAGAGAGCATTCCAATGGCTTGCGATTGCCAATTCAACCATCGTCATTTGCTCGATGATTGATGTAGCATTTCCTAGTTCAGTAAGTGATGTCTGAGCGCTGTAATATAATTTGTCTTGTCCGCGCCATTTTGCTTCTGCAATTATGAGCAATTGCAAGTATGTAATTTGATGGCGGAGAAAGGATTGCATAATTCCTAGTGAATTAAATTCATAATTGGAAATAGTATTTTCAAATGGCGAAGAATAACGGACCCATTCATCAACAACTAAAGTAATTGACTCTAATGGTGTTATCTCTCGAGATGGCGGCAATGCCGTTGGTTGCAGTAAAAGATATTCAGCAATATATGAACGAGCAAGTTGCACTGCAGCTAAATCTAATATCTCAGCGTTTGAGTTTTCTACAGTTAATGCATGTTGAACAAGCGCTCGTCTTGCATGCAAAAGCCAATCTGGCTCTTCTTGTTCAGGTAGAATCGCTTCAGTTAAGTTTGCAACAAGCTTGACAATTTGCTTATTAGATTTAGCATCAGAAAAATTATCCACGATGGCAATGGCTACATTAGGGCAGTGCAAGAAATTTGTAACAATTGAATGTGTAGCGGCTAATCGGATTCTCGAGTAGACATTCGATAGAGCTGCTGTTGCAAGCGTGCGTGCATCTTGTTCACCCAGCGATTCATGCTCAGCACCAGCGAGCGTTTCGATAATTTCAATTCGTCTATCGCTATTTGAGCCCGCATTGCGGAATAATTTACTCCACTCACCATCTGGTGATTTTCGTTGCAATCGAGTTAGCGTGTTTTGAGGTATTTCTTCAAAGAAAAGAGTTGGGTCTACTTTTTGAAATGCTAAATCAGGTCTCCCCTTCCAAATATATACTGCAGCCTCATTTACTTTGCGAACACGAGCACTCACAAGTGGATTGTCGATTGGCAAGTGCAACACGCTTTCATATGCTCTTGACCAAGCGGCATACAAATTTTCAGTAAAACCATCTGGAATGGATAAATTCCAAACCATTGTTGTAGTGCTGCTCTCTGAAGGCCAGTTTGAAAGGAGCAAAGTAGCTTTTGCAGAACGCGTTTGCATTGAGTCATTGGGTTGAATGATGCACATAGAAGACAACCAAGATGCTTTTTTGCTTCGTTGTAGCAGAAGGCCTAAAAGTTGTAGTTCTTCAGGAGAGTATGTTTTTGCTGTGTACATTTCAATAACTCTATCACGCGCAACTTCACTTTTTGCCCATTCTATTTCTTTTACAATCCTACCAATTACTAGTCTTGAATTGCTTTCTCTTGATACGTCAATGCCTTCATTTAGCAGGCACGAAATTGCATTTAAAAAAGTAACAGACGCATTTTCATACAAGAGTGCACTCTTAACAGTTTGAATCCAATCCTCCCAAAGAGTTAAGTAGGTAGAGTTAAATTCTGTTCGTGACGCAAGTTCCAAGGCATAGAATGCAAGTGCTTTTTGTTTTAGTACTGTTTGGTTACATGATTCACTTGTTTCAATAAGGGATTGCTTGATTTGTTCTTTACTCGCAATGGTCAGTTGTTTATCGCAAGCTAATCGCGTCAGGATGCCTGTTGACCAGATATTTGCAGTAATGCTTAACGGATTCTGGGTTGTGATGGGCTTCATTGCAAATGCTGAGAGCATTCTTGAAAAGATTTGCGAGTTTTTTTCAATAGCTTCTATCAAGAGAACGATTTGTAATTCTAAAGATCGTACTAAATCTTTATCAGCAAACACCCAACCATTTGCGAGTAAATCGATTGCTGCTTCCCACTTTAGAAAGAAGGTTCTCCGTTCATTATCGCTTGAACTACTAATGGCGGCTACATACTTATGTAATTCTGCGAAATGTTCCGGTAGTGTTAAAATCTCATCCGATCTCTGAAGTAATTCATCACCAATAGAACGAACTGAAAACGATGGGTATACATCGAATAATACCGGGTTAAGTACAGGTTCATTATTCATTAGAGTGGACGTAGAATCGGGAACAAACGGAACATGGATTTCTTTTTTTACATCTTCGGAAAATAAAACCGAAAGCGTGAGGATAAAAGCAAGCAACGTTAGCGAACCAAAAACAATCGCTAACTTAATTGTTAATAATGGATTTTGCGCTTTAAAATCTGGGGTGAAATTTTTAGTTACTTCAAAAATGTACTCTTCAGCAATGCTAAAAGTAGACTTCTTTATTGGAACAGTTGCCCATGTTCGATCGAGGGCGATTTCGTTTCTTCGTTCAATGGCAAGAGGCCCCTTCCCGTTTCGTGCTGCTTCCGCAAGCGCTTCTAAAATTCGCATTAGTCCACCAACGGTCAATGAATACGAACCTGCTATTGAAACGAGTCGAGAACGAGTGTTACTGTTCCAGCCACCTCCTGCAATTAGGGCAGCAATGATTGAATGATCCAGCGGAGTTAATTTTTGGCGCGAGTCTTCAACTAGCGGCGTTTGCGTAGGAGCAGCATGCAATAATTCGACAGTAATTGTTCCTAAATATTTTTTTACTAATTCAGCATCCTCAGATGAAGATTTTGGGCTAGCAAGCAATTGAGCATACCGTCGTCGCATTGCTCTCTTGATTGTGTTTGCGTCTATGTTTTCCGAATTGACCAATCCTAACAATTGAAACCCATCGCTATCAACTGGCAATCCGAAGAATTCACAGGCTAGTTCATGGATATTTATCATCTCGAACCACCCAGTTGTTCGTGCAGTGAGCGTAGTAAATTTCCGTATGGCTCAATTCCATATTCAGGATAAAGGGCTCTATGTTGATCTAAAAACTTACGAGCAGATACTTTATCGCTTTTTGAAAGCGATAGCGCGATGTTGTATTTTGCATTTAGCCAGGGAGCAGTCTCTTTTTGACAAGAGGTAACTAGTTTTTTCCAATGCTTAGCGGCAGTTTCAGGGTTGCCAACTGCTGATTCTAATTCTGCTGCCAGTTGAACAATTTCTTCAACATTTGGATACGAAGCAAACAGTATGCGAATAGTTCGAAGTGCCTCTAAACCATTTGCTTGTATATCAAATTCTTGAAAAGAAGAAAATCCAGATTTTGCAACAGAAAGAGCAATAGGCATAAATTGACTGTTCGCATACTGAGCATCCGTGCAAGAAGATAGCAGATAGGTTCCAATAGTAAATCGTTCCAATTCAGTTGGCGAAAAAATACCATCGTCCCATAGTTGCCAAAGTGCTTTGGCTGAAGCAATAGTCCAACTGCTCTTTGGAGAAATCAAAATCAACCCTTTAGTTGATAGATATGCATCTGAAAAATTATTGTTGTACATGGAGAGCAAAATAGCTCTGAATTTTAATTCATCATTGAATTCTGAAAAGTCATAAATATGTGCATTGTCAAGCGTTTCAAGTACATCAAAAGCATGTTCAGCTGCCACATTTCGTCTGATTTTATTGTGTAGAGCTACTTCTAGTACTCGCAGTGCTCGGACAGCGCTACGTTGTATTGCCGTCTTGTCAGTTCGCAATTTTAAATCAGAAAACATTAGTAAACTCGCAATACTTACATACCGGTTCCCAATTGATTCTTGCTCTTCTTGACTTGCATCAACCCACAAATTGTAAAGCAACCGAGAAGCTTTGCGTTGAGTTTGCTGATAATTAGGATCAGAGGGAGCAACTGCAAGTAACTCATCAATTGAAACATCATCGGTATCGGAACCAGTTTGGTGCAACAACAGTTGGGTCGCTCTTTGCGTTTTAGGCCATGTAGATAAATACAAAGTACTTAACTCGCGTTGCATTTGAAGTTGTTGAGAATCTTTTTGTTCAAGACGTTCAAGGCAAACGAGAGTCATCCAAATCGAAGTTTCAGCATTTTTACCTTCTGTTGCTTTGATGAAAGATTCTATTGCCTTTTCAAAACGAGTCGTATAGTAGAATGAAAATCCTAAAGTGAAATAACAATCGTCGAGCAAGGCGGAGTATGCTGTTGCATTAGTTGCGAGTAATGCTCTGTCTAAATTTAAAAGAACAGTATTAAATCTTTCGACTATTGCAGGTTCTTCAGTTGGTTCATCACTGTTCATATTCGAGCGTGCATCTCGGTATGCAATATCAGCGGAAATGAAATTTGCAATAAAACCAGATTGGTCTAAAGCAGAAAGGCCATACAGTTCGACAATTTCGCTAACCATTGCAAGTTGCCCAAGATCAATTAAAGTTGAAATTGCTAGTCCTGCAAGTTCCGAAGCGCCCTTATCTGAGTAATGTTCAAGTGCATGAACAGCGGCCAATCGCAAGATTAAAGTTTTATCGACATTGACCACAAGGGGCATGCTTTTAGCTGCATTTCTCCATCGCCCCTGTTCGATGTCTCCGAAAAATCGCCACATTGGAACAGACGCACGGACACCAGCGTGTGCATCAGAAGTTTCTATTACTTCTAGCCACACTTCAGGGCCATTTGGGTCATTCAAAATATCTTTGCATAATGCAATACCTAAAATTGCTCTAGCACCTTGTTCGTGTTGTTTTAAATCAATTGACACCGATTGCAATGTTGGCCGATCACCGTTTAAAATTTTGGCAAATAAGTCGACCGATTTTGTGGCGTGTTCAGTTGAATTCATTTGCATTGCAATGTAATAATGTGACCAAGCAATCAAAGAATTAGCGAGACCAATTTTCTGAGAGAGTTCTTCGCTTTTTTTCTCTTGTCGTTTCGCTTTATTCAACAATGTCTTTTTTATAAATGTTAGTTTTGATGCTATCTCAGTAAGTTGAAATGCTGCAGCATCTGCGTTAGTCTTATCTGTGTAACGCAATCGGTAGCGTTCAATCATTTGTTCGGCAGATAAATAAGCAGCACGGAGTAATTGAAGTCGTAAATCAGTTGTGCCTGCCTCGGGCATTTTATCGAGCAATGCATTTGCGCGTTCTAGCAATTTAATGTCTTCGTTCGCAGTAGCTCTAGAAAGCAATACTGCATAGACATTTGCTAGTTCTTTGGCAGACTGCAGACGAACTTTAGGGCTTCCATCTTCTAATCGTTCTTCCAAATAGGATGCAAGAAGTTCGTCACATCCCATTTTTTCTAGCCAAGCAGAAAACTCATCCATTGAATAGGACAGCGTCGAAACCCACAAGCAGAGAACAATACTAGTTAGACGCAGGAACATAAGTTACCTTTGTAAAACCAGCGTCTCTAGATTCTTGAATAGCAGCAACAGCAAATCCAACAGTAACGGAATCGTCAGCTTTAATAATTATCCCCGGCTCTTTTGGCAGCACTTGTAGAACTTCTGCTAATTTAAACCTATCAGTAAATTGCTGACTTCCTAACTTGTAAACTGGTTGCAAGTTGACGGTTTGTACATAAATTATTTGAGGATCCATTAAAGATTCGTCAACAACTGATCCTTGATCAACTAATAAAGCGGGATTTAATTGGTCTTCTGGTTTGGATAAAACCGTAGTAATAATAAAATAGATTAACAACAAAAAAGTAACATCAATCATAGATGACAAACTTAGAGCTGCTCTGTTAATACCTCTACGATTACTTCTTGCAAATCGCATTAATTGGACTCCGTCGCAATTTTTGCAGCTGAAAAGTTATATTTATTAAGTAAGTGAAATACTTTATTCATCGTTCCAGCAGTACCGTTTTCATCTGCCCTAATGAGGATATTATCCCACGTTAAATTACCCTGTACAACTTCTTCCCTGATACGATTTTCAAGCACAACCAGTGAGATTTCGCCTTCAGTACTATCAATTATTATTTTGCCGTTGTCCAAAATATTAATAATAAATGAACTATCTTGAAGGCTTTCGTCTTGTTCTCCATTTTCAAGGGGCAAGTTCAAATCAACTCTTGCTTGTTGAGCGAATTGAGCGGCAACCATAAAAAATATAATCAATAGAAAAATAATGTCAATCATTGGTGTCATCTCAACAATTGGAACAATTACTCTTGATTTTGAACTGCCAAAAGCCATTATTTTGTCCCTTGCGCCTCTTCTAAATGAAGTACTAATCGTTCGATTTCGGAAGATGCTTCTGAACTCAACCCTTCAATTCTATTCCTGAAATAACTAAAAAGAGCAACACAAGGAATTGCTAAAACTAGACCAAGCATTGTGGTGATTAGTGCTTCACTAATATTGCCTGCTAGTGCGGCGTTCGTGTTCGCGCCTTCAGTTCCAAGTGTTTTGAATGCGCCGACCATGCCTAATACTGTTCCTAAAAGACCTAGCAGAGGTGCAATAGTTCCAATCAAACCAATAGCATCTGTTGAGCGGAATAAGCGTGAAGTCTGTTCTTCCCCTGCTTCTTCTAATGAACTTTTCAATTCAAATGGTCCGAATGCTGATCGTTGGTACCGAAGTAGGCCAGTTGCTAAAATTCTCGTTAAATAGGTATCGTTGGATGGGTCTACACAATACTCGAGTGCTTCTTGCGTTTTACCATTGGCGAGCATTTGTTCGAGTGTCGCGAGTTGCACTTCAGGCAACAAAGCAGTTCTTCTTATCTGAACAAAATGCATCACCGCTAAACTCAGAGCAATCAAACTCAACCCGAGAATTATATAACCAACCGTTCCGCCTTTTTCAATCGTGCTCCACCACGATTCCGTTTCAAATTCTGCTTGTCCTAGAATTGAAAGAAGTAAATGTGTATTCATTAATCTAATTTCCTTTTTTGTTTAGATGTAAGCAATGGATGCAATGGGAAATTACGTTGTAATTCGAGCATCATTTTTTGTGCAGTTTCTTCATCGCCATCAATGGCGAATTCTTCTGAAAGTCTAAGCAACGCCGCACCTGTTAGCCAGGGCTGTTGGTTTTTTTGCAATGAGGCTACTTTTGCCATAAACAGCAACCCCTTAGTTCTTGATTTTGTATTATTTGTTACAGTTAAATAACCTTC
>JYMV01002653.1_pt1 | contig 17499 bp, 11 predicted proteins | sample 338911 | NCBI WGS metagenome assembly JYMV01 (sample SAMN03354496, study PRJNA234377) | hydrothermal vent metagenome | biome: Deep sea; feature: Hydrothermal plumes at the Eastern Lau Spreading Center, Western Pacific Ocean; material: Seawater | place: Tonga | collected 2009 | depth 2000 m m
AACCTGGTAGAGCGGCTGAATGACTCGGGAAATTATCTGGTGGTACAAATTCAGCGCCACGACAAAGCCAACCGCTACGCCATTATTGAAGTGCCCACCGACTTATCCCGCTTTGTGCTGATCCCGCCAGAAAAGTCTAAAAAGAAAAAGCACATCATACTGCTGGATGACATTATCAAATTAAACCTGGAGCGCATATTTAAAGGCTTCGTGGAATTTGATTCTTTGCAAGCCTACTCGTTCAAAATGACCCGTGACTCAGAATACGAAATCAATGATGAAATTGATGAAAGTTACATGGAAAAAATGTCAGAGGGCATGAAACAAAGGCTAATCGCGGAGCCTGTGCGTTTCACCTACGATGAGCATATGCCGGAAGACATGTTGGAGTTCATCAAAAAGAAACTCGGTATGTCATCTTTAGACAGCGTTATTGCCAGCGGTGCTTATCGCAATTTCAGGGACTTTATTGGCTTTCCCAATGTAGGAAGGGAATACCTTGAAAACCCAGAACTGCCGGCGATTCACACACAGGACTTTTCCAGACACGACACCGTATTTGAGGCCATTTCAGCTAACGACACGCTGCTGTATTACCCTTATCATCGCTTCCTGCATTTAACCGAGTTTGTACGTCAGGCCGCCTTTGACCCCAGCGTAAAACACATTCGTATGAACCTGTATCGGCTGGCCAGCAAATCCCGGATCATCAACTCATTAATTGATGCTGTTGATAACGGCAAAAATGTCACTGTGGTGATGGAATTAAAAGCCCGGTTTGACGAAGAAGCGAATATCGAATGGTCAAAACGCATGACAGATGCCGGAATTCGGGTTCTGTTGGGTATACCCACTCTGAAAATTCACTCCAAACTGTGCGTTGTAACCCGTGAAGAAAAGGGTGAATTGGTACATTACGCCCATATAGGCACCGGAAATTTCAACGAAAAAACCGCTAAAATTTATACCGACTTCAGCCTGTTTACACGCAATCAGGAAATTGCCACCGAAGCGGTGAGTGTCTTTGATTTGATTCAGTACCCATACCGGAGTTTCAAATTTAATCACCTGCAGGTTTCACCCATTAATAACCGAACCAATCTGCAAAAGTTGATCCGCTCCGAAATCGCCAATGCCACCCAAGGTAAAAAGGCCCGAATTGATGTGAAGGTGAACAACCTGGTGGATGTTGAACTGATCGACGATCTATATCGCGCCAGTCAGGCCGGCGTAAAAATTCGCGGTATTGTGCGCGGTATGTGTTCGCTTATTCCAGGCATCAAAGGGATCAGCGAAAACATTTCCATCATCTCTATCGTGGATCGGTTTTTAGAGCATCCCAGGGTGGTCATATTTGAAAATGGCGGAGAACCGAAAGTTTATATTTCTTCAGCCGACTGGATGGCTCGCAACATGGACAACCGAATAGAGGTAGGTTGCCCCATTTACGACCCGCGCCTTAAAAAGCGCATCATCGACATTATGGAAATTCAATTTAAAGACACCACCAAGGCACGAGTGATTGACGCAGAGCAGAAAAACACCTATGTTGCCCGCGGAAACAGAAAGAAAATTCGCTCTCAGGTGGAGACCTATAAATATCTGACCAGTCTTGAAGATATTGTCGATACCTCGGATGACGAGATACCAGAAAAACCCCAAGACATTGGGTAAGGTGATGTTGAGTTCCCGGTAGGGCTCAATGGCAAATACCTTCGGAACACAGTATGACAGATCTTGAAGACGCACTCGACGGCGTAGACAGCCGTGAAGTAACCCAGGTAGCCGCACTAGACATTGGCTCCAATAGCTTTCACCTGGTGGTAGCCAGAATCATGGCGGGCAGTTTGCAAATACTGCACAGAGTCAAACAAAAAGTGCGTCTGGCAGATGGTCTGGATGACGAAGGCATGCTCAGCAAAGAAGCCATAGCACGCGGTCTTGCAGCACTGGAAGAATGCAAAGAGAGTATGCTGGGATTTAAGCCCGAAAAAGTGCGCATCGTGGCCACTTATACCCTACGCAAAGCCATTAACAGCGGCGAATTCATCAGTGCAGCGCGCAAAATACTGCCCTACCCGGTTGAGGTTATCTCTGGTGTTGAAGAAGCTCGCCTGATTTACCAGGGGGTAGCCCATACCAGTTCATCAACCGGCAGTCGTCTGGTGGTGGATATTGGAGGTGGCTCGACCGAATTTATTGTCGGTGAAGGATTTGATCCATTACTGATGCGCAGCCTGAGCATGGGCTGTGTTAGTTTTACCCAGCGCTTTTTCCCCGAAGGGGAATTAAAAGAAAAAGCCTTTCAAAAAGCCATCACAGCTGCCCATCAGGAGCTGGAGCTGATCAGTGACAAATACCGCGCTATGGGCTGGGAAATTTGCATTGGCACCTCAGGCACCATTAAAACATTAGCTAATGTCTGCGCCGAACTGGAAGGTAAATCAGAAGCAGGCAAAATCACTCACGATAACCTGAAGCAATTGATTAAGCATTGTTGTGATGTGGGCAAAGACAGTAAATTGGGTTTTAGTGCTATCACTGAGGACAGAGTCCAGGTTTTTGCCGCAGGCCTGGCGGTGTTAAAGGCGGTTTTTGAAAGCCTTGATATTAATGAGATGGAGTATTCCAGCGCCGCACTCAGAGAAGGTGTGCTGTATGAGATGGAAGATCGGTTATTACATCATGATATCCGACAACGCACCGCTGAAAGTATCGCCACCCGCTATGATGTTGATACCAACCAGGCCCGCAGAGTACTGCATACCACATCGGAACTATTGCAACAGGTAAAAGAAGATTGGCAGTTGGACGACCCTGAGCTGCAGAATATTTTGGGCTGGTCAGCCTTGCTGCACGAGGTAGGCTTACAAATTAACTCCAGACGCGTGCAGCATCATTCGGCTTATATACTGACTCACGCTGATTTACCCGGCTTTAACCAGGAACAACAAACCCTGTTGTCCACCCTGGTGGCCTGTCATCGCAAAAAATTCAGTGTAGATAGTATTCCTCGATTTGAACAATTCGAAAAACATCAGGTGTTTCGCCTGATCAGCCTGTTGCGCATAGCTACACTGTTGAATATTAAACGCCAGGATAACCTGCTACCCGCGATTACTGCGAGTATCAGTAAAGATGGATTGTGTTTAGAATTTGCTGATGGCTGGTTAGAGAACAAGCCTCTTATTGTTGCGGATCTTGAAGTGGAAGCCAACAGGCAAGATGCACTGGGAATAAAGCTAACCTTTAGTTAGATAAATTGTTGAGTTAGAGGGTTCATAATTCATCATAATTCTTGCTTCTGCCTGGTTTGAAATTATTGCCATAAAGCACGAAACTTGCGGAAGGCCAAGGTTTACCCATGAAGGACCCATTTTCCTGTGCCAAAGGAATGCACAACCTCTATCCCCTTAATCGCAACTCATCGGAGATAAGTGCTTGAAAACAATTGGATATGTAGAAGACAATGATGCTATCCGTGAAAACTACGCGGAATGCTTCATGGAAGCTGGATTTCAGGTTAACGCCTTCGCTGATGCAGAGAGTTCCCTGGCTGCATTTAAAACTGAGATGCCGGATTTACTCCTACTGGATATTGGCCTCGGCCACCAGAGAGACGCCGGATTGCAACTCTGTTTGGAGATCCGCAAGTTCAATGACACGGTTCCCATTATCTTTTTGACCTCTCATGATAAAGACTACGAAAAAATTTCCGGTCTGCGCTTAGGGGCGGATGATTACATTACCAAAGATGCTGACATAGACTATGTCATAGTGCGTATTGAAACCCTGATGCGCCGCATTCAGGCATTACAAAGCGCTTCAGCAAGCGACACACCGCCAGCTGCAGCGGAGTCCTCAAAAGAGCTGGTGCTTGACCACAACACCTATCAAGCCTGGTGGCAAGGTACCTTGCTGGACTTGAGCCTGACCCAATTCTGGATTTTAGATGAGTTGCAAAAAGGCGCAGGTCAACTATGTTCACATAATGCGCTGATGAAAGCCGCTAATATCGTTGTGGAACCCAATACCATTGTGGCCCATGTCAAATCCATCCGCAGCAGCTTTAAAAAGGTGGATGCCGAATTCGACAACATTCGCACCGTAAGAGGCGTAGGTTATCAATGGCTTGAAAAAAGCCACTGAGTCGAATCAGATTTAGCACTCACATGGAAGCAAAGGCTCAAGATAGCGCAGCTGATAAAGGCTGTTTAATTGTTTCCCTCATGGGTGCCCGGTAAGATGAAAGCAATATTTTTCTCTCTAAGCCTGTGGTTACTGCTGGTTTCACCTCTTCAAGGTGCTGGCAACCCATTGTCTGAGCCTTTGGTATTTTCAGAAACAGAACAAATCACCATCGCTCAGGGTTTACCTTCCAACACTGTCTTTTCACTGCAACAAGATGACCTGGGATTTATTTGGGTAGGTACCCCATCCGGACTGGGCATTCTGGACGGTTATTCGGCTCAGACATTTAGTCACGCAGCCTTGCCAGAACTATCCATGATGAGTCCAGGTAATATATATCTGGATAAGCAAGATGATCTCTGGGTGGGCACCTGGGGTAAAGGCATTAAGGTTATTAATCACAACCGTACGCAGCTCAAGGATTTTAGCTGGCTCGGAGAGGCGCTGGCCAGTGAGCGAATTCAATCTGTATACCAGGCCAAAGACAACAGTATCTGGATAGGTACCTTTGACAGCGGTCTGTTTCGCCTTATCCCCGAAACTCAGACATTACAAACCTGGCAAAGCAAAGGCGGGCAAAGTGGTCTGAATCACAATCGAATCTGGAGCCTGTCTGAAGACAACGAGGGCAATATCTGGATTGCGACGTCCAACGGTTTAAACAAGTTCAATCCCACAACACAAACCTTTGACAGCTTTTTTAATAGCAATGACTTATCGGTGGCAGACAAACTGATCCGTACTTTGCTCATCAAAGACGAAACCCTGTGGTTTGGCACTAATTTAGGGTTGTTTAAGATGGACTTAAACAACAACAAGATTGAAAAATTGATGCCCCCAGGCAGAGACATTATCTCTGTTAACCGCATAGTCGCCCACAACGATTCCGGGCTTTGGATAGGTACATTTTCCGGAATTTTTTATTACTCCCTACCCCAGGATAAGTTTTTTAGTTTTGAAGATGGCCAATATAGTTTCTTAGCGCAAAAAGACATTCGGGATATCTGGGTGACACCGAGAGACGTGTTGTTACTGGCCACTCGTTACTCGGGCATCTATAAACTCAATTTACGCCCTAAGCCGGTACAGCAGATAAAAAATCTACATTACCCGGAGCAAAACAAACTGCAAATTTGGGAAATGGCCAGAGATGACAAAGGCCAGGTCTGGGCCGGAACCAACGATGGTATATTGCGCTTTGATTTAGACACCAGAAGCACATTGCCGCTGCCAGAGGTACTTGAAAACGCCATCAGCGGACTCACCCTGTCGGTGGTCTTTAGCCAGGATAAAAACTGGCTTTGGATTGGTACAGTAAACCGCTTGTACCGCTATGACACCTTGTCTGAGGAATTGATTTCCTTTAACGAACGACTGGGCATCAACCAACTAAATCACATCCGGCTCTATGTAGATTCTAAAGATAACTTATGGGTAAACTCTGCCCACCAAGGCGTGTTAATGGTGACGCCAGAGGGAGTCTCAACCCATTTTCATACCGGCGCTCCCCTGCCTTATAAATTACCAGACAACAATATCGCGCAATTAACCGAAGCCGCAGACGGCAAGCTTTGGTTAATTACCGGCAACAGTGAGTTACTCTACAAACGTCCGGAAGATGATTTTTTTACGCGACTGCCCTTGCGTTTTAGTACCCAGGATGAAAATGCCAACTATATCGCCACCAGCCTGCACAGCCACCGCAGTGGCTTCATTTATGTTGGTACATACTCCGGCCTGCTCAAAATTAATCAAGACAATGGTGTAACCCAGCGTTTAACCATAAGTGATGGCTTAGCTAATGACGAAATACGGGCCATCGCTTCAGACTGGCCTGGCAACCTTTGGGTATCCACTGGCACAGGCATCACCCGGATCAGTGCCGATGGTAACGAAATGCGTAGCTATGGCAGAATTGATGGGCTAAACAGTCCGTCTATGAATTTGCGCTCCATCCTGAACTGTACTGAAGACATGATGTGTTTCGGCAGCTCTAATGGGATTAACTTTATCGAAGAAAAAGTTGAGTGGCAGAGCGTTAAAAATGAAAACATCGTCATCACCAACCTGTGGATTAACCAGGAAAAACAAGCCTACCCGGCTACCGGCGATGACTATCTCAACCTGATATTACAAAGCGATGAGCGCAATATTAAGTTTCAGTTTGGCAAAATCGATCACCGTCCGGCAGCCACACACGAATTGTATTTCCGCTTAGACGGGTTTGATGACAAATGGTACGCCAGCGATGTCTCACGCATCGCAAACTACACTAACCTGTTACCGGGAAGTTATGTTTTTGAAGTAACCGACTCACCCACTCAATACCTCAAACACAATAGCGCCAAGGTTGTACTGGAAATCATACCGCCATTTTGGTCCAGATTGTGGGTACAGGTTGCCAGTGTGTTTGGCTTCATCACTTTATTGACCATAGGCTATCGCACACGCATAAACCAGATACGCCGTAACGAACAAAAACTCAACAAACTGGTGGAAGTACGCACCCGAAATATGGCCTTACTGGGCGACATCGGCATGGAAATCACCCGCTCACTGAATTTCCAGGAAATATTCTACAACCTGCAAAAACACCTGAAATCCATTCTCACCGAACACGATTTTATGTTGGGCCTGGTAAACGAAGAAAAGAACGCCCTAAATTTTGACCTGGTGATCAGCAATTTTGAATCTCTGAGCCGCCACGCCATTAGTCTTGCTGAGCAACCCAATATCTGTGTGCAGTGTTTTAAAGACAATAAAGAACTGGTTATCAACACCGCAAAAGACAAGGTAAAAGCGCTGGAAAATGGTCTGAATCTGTCCCCTATGAAGGACTATCAATCTTGCGCCTGCTTACCATTGCAGATCAACGGTATCGCCACGGGTGTTATTTTTGTGCGCAGTCGTCACGAGAATGCCTATGGCGAATATGAACGTCAGTTTTTGCGAACCATCGCCGCCTATACTGCCGTGGCACTGAAAAATGCCCGCTTTTATCAGGAGCAAAAACAAACTCATGAAAAGCGTATTGCCTGGCTGGAAAATATCACCCATTACCTTAATCACGAGATGAAAAACTCCATTTTAGGAGCACAAACCTCTCTGAATATGCTGAACCGCAAGATTAAAGACGATGAATTACACAAGTACGTGGATCGGGCGGAAAAAAGTCACAAAGAAATGCGCAGTATTATGAAAGCCGTGAGCGAAACCACCTCACTGGAAGCCTCAATCATGCAAACCACCTCAACGGAATTTGATGTAAGCCAGGTGATTAATGAACGACTGGAAGATTATGAGGCCATTTATCCAGAGGCATCTGTTGTGGGGCATATTACCCCGTTTGTATTTATCCATGGCAATGAAGCCTTGATCATACAGTGCCTTGATAAACTGGTTAACAATGCGATAGAGCACTATCAGACGGATACGGATATCGAAGTCAGAGTGGAATTATTAGATAGCAACTGTGTGATATCTGTGTCCAATATCGGTGATCCGCTACCAGAAAATGTCGAGGACATGTTCAACCTGTTTACCTCGTCCAAGGCCGACGCCCGCAAAGGAAACTTTGGTATGGGGCTGTATGTTGCCCGATTGATTGCGGAATTCCACCATGGTCAAATCTCCGCAGCCCCACTGGTGAAAGGTTTTCTGCAAGGCGCTAAGTTTGAACTGCGCATCCCTATTGAGTCTTAACGCTGGCAGCTTTTAAGTAAGCCCCTCGCTCATCTGCGGAATATCATTAACCGCGTCTAACCACGCCAGTTTTGAGTCACAATAGATATTCACTTCCGGTACTCTGTCGAGAACACAATCTAAAGAGCCTATATGCAGTATATTTAGTCCTGCGAATTTGGGATTACTGTTGTAAACGGGTGTGCCACACTTACCACAGAAATGTTTGGTGGCATTTTCAGATACCTGGTGGTGTTTGAGTTGTCCGGCCAATAAATTGAAATCAGATGCCAGAACCACAGCATAGGTAGAAAACGCAGCCCCATTCATTTTACGACATAAGTTGCAGTGGCAATTCAATACCTTTTTAACCAATCCGGTAACCTCATATTGGATATCACCACAGTTACAGCTTCCTGCTAATTGATTCATCTGTCTCTCCGTTAAAACCTTTTATTTCGCTCCCCTGACACTAACACAGAATTTAAATATTACATCTCCGACTTCAACGTGAATTTCCCTGCAACCCCACAGTTCAGTGCTAAATTAAATGAAGTTTAAACACTCATTGCTTGTGGAATATTTTTTGCCATTGACTAAACTGGCCTTATCACACCGAAATGGATGTCAAAACATGCCCTCAGCGATATTGCGTCGTGCCACATCAGATTATCAATGGCTTGCACTAATTCTTGCCTTGCTCAGTACCCCCTTAACGGCAAACGAATCATTAGAAGTCATTGAGGTTTCAGCTCAAAGACACAAACAACCACTGCAACAGGTGCCTGTTTCAGTTTCGTTGTTAACAGCGGAACAACTTGCTGCTTTGGCGCAACCCACGATTGAGCAAGCGAGCGAACGTTTACCCGCGGTATTTGCTGCCCCCAATTCCGGCTCCGCAAAGTTGTTTATTCGTGGCATTGGCTCTCAGGGCAATGCTGGTATGGACCAGACCGTGGCCGTTTACCTGGATGATGTCTATCACGGTCGCTCCCGAGTTATAAAAACCAGCTTATTCGACAGCGAAAACCTGGAGATTTTTAAAGGCCCACAAAGTTTACATTTTGGCGTCAATACCACTGGTGGCGTTATTGCCTTGAACAGTCGAGGGGCCTCGCTGGACGATAGCGATGGGTATCTCGCTTTTATCGCTGGTGAATATCAGACCTGGGGGATGGATTTCGCCAGAAACATCAATATCAATGAGCAATGGGCGGTGCGTACCGCGATAAAACTGCAAGACAGCGACGGTTACTGGGATATGATCGACAGCGATGGTGAAACCGTTGCCGACAGTGACTCAGAGCAACGCGCCGGCAGAATCTCCTTGCTCTGGCAGCCACAACAAAACCTGTACTTTACCCTCAAACTTGAAGGCCAGCATCAACAACAAGACAATCCCTACGCCTGGCAACCCGGTGGTTGTGATAACCTTTACGGCCTGGGCTTATCCAGTCAGTCGCAATTGCAAACCTTCTGGGAGTCTACCGGTTCACAGCAAAGCAATCCGCTTCGACTGCCGTACACCTGTCGCGATGAGTTTATTGATAACGACTATGACAATCGCTCTCCCAGCTCCCCTTACAACCAAGCGGAGTTACAACATCATGTGGCCGTGCTCACCAGCCACTGGCAAGGCGATTTGTTCAACGCCAAACTAATTTCTTCCCTCTATGACACTGAGTTTGGCTTTTCCGGTAACGACCTGAGTCACGGCGCCAATTTTAAAAGGCTTTATTGGTCTGAAGATGAGGTACAACAACACGCTCAGGAATTGCGCCTCAATGGTCAATTTGCAGAACATTTTAGTTGGCATGCCGGACTGTATTGGCACGACAACAAAGTGTATTACAGTACTTCTGACCTGGACGCCCGCCGTCAGAACAATGAGCAACTAAACCATGCTCAGGCCTGGCAGCAAGAACGAAGATTGTCTCTTTACGGCTCACTGCAGTGGCAGGCCACAGATACCTTTACTGTAACGCCAGGATTGCGCTGGGACGATACCCACAAACATTTTAGTGGACTAAGTAACCTTTACCGGGCGCAATTTCAAAACGAAGCTAATGGCTTGTTATTTACAGAAACACTGCTTCAAGATTTCTCTGCTGATCCCGGCAACTACAGTCAGTTCAACAGCAGAAATGTCAGTGACTTTCAGGACCAAAGATACGATTTCAACGCATTACTGCCGTCTTTAACCGTGACTTGGACACCAAAGCCATCTCAATATTTTTGGTACAAATGGCAAAAGGGAGCAAAAGGTGGCGGTTTTAACTTCCGTCTCAATAACTTGTCAGAATCCGAATTACGCTACGATGAAGAACAAGCCTTTAGTCATGAACTGGGCTTGCGCCAGCAATTGTGGCAGCGAAGTATGACCGTTTCCCTGGTATTGTTTCACACCAACTATCGAAATCTGCAGCAAAACTCCAACATGGGGGAAGATGGCTTTATTGGTGGAGCCCTGATACGTAACGTTGCACAAGCTCGCTCTCAGGGAGTAGAGCTGGATATGTCCTGGCGGATAACGCCCTCATGGCAAGTTAATGCAACGGGCAGTTGGCTGGACGCTGAGTTTTCCCGCTACCCCGGGGCAGACTGCACGCGACTGCAAAGTGTGGTATCCAATACCGATGTTGCAGAGCAATTTGGCGCGCAACGCCAGCAAGGCTGTTTTCAGGATCTAAGCGGAGCAACAATGCCTTTTGCGCCAGACTTTAGCCTGTCTACTACCTTAACAAACGTGCAAAAAATAAATAAAACCTACCAACTAACCAGCTCTTTAAACTGGTTTTATTCTGATAAATACTTTACTTCGCCTCATGCTGATCCGCTGCGCCAACAACCAGCCTTTCACAAATTAAACCTTAGTCTGGTGCTAAACAGGGATAATGCTCCCTGGCAGGTAGCTATATACCTGAACAATCTGACCGATGAGCTAACCACAGGACAACTTGGGCAAGATGGCAATGCCGCTGTATCTGCTTTGCTGGATAGCCCCAGACATTGGCTTTTACGGGCAGAGTACAAAATTTAAACTATAATATTTTTTTACTCAACTCTGGTTATGGATATAAAAATGAAAACACCATCTAAATTCAGAAGCAGGTTTTCCTTACCTGCACTTATGTGTCTACTGGTAGCGCAAGGACAGATAACTTCAGTCAAAGCTAATGATGAAGAGGCATCAACAGGGAGCGGCTGCGCGGTTATGACTGAGGCAAGCCAACGCAAGGCGCTGATGGACAACGCCAGCGATCTGAAAAATCCCCCGATGTATGACTTTTCTGAAAGAGATCATGACACCCGGGCAAAACTAGTGGTGGAATACAAAAAACCCGTGCTGGCAGGCTGTCATACCAGATTAAGACAGTGGTCGGGCCCCAAATATGATTACCGCCCGGTGGGCCCTACTATGGTGATCCGTCCGGATCGCACCTATCGCGCCCATATCCATAACAAACTCCCCAAAGAAAATGAAGCTACCAAAAAATCAATGGCAAGGCAGGGACATGTGCATCACCTCGATGGTGCCGGTCACGGCGGGGAATCCACCACTTTGGGATATGTGCCACCAAAACCGGTTGAGATGAACTTTAACGTGCCGCACAACTTTAATGTCACTAATCTCCATACGCACGGCTGGCATGTGGATCCCACGGGAAAAAGTGACAATATTTTCCGGGAAATGGAGCCTCGGGAAGAACCCTACGAACAAATTGTTCACCTGCCCAAAGGACACCCATCAGGTACCTTTTGGTATCACGCTCATTTGCACGGTTCCACCACTTTGCAAGTCGCCAGTGGTATGGCTGGTGCGTTGATTGTCAATGACCATAATCAAGGCCTGGAAACCATTGAGGTTATCCGCGATGCCCCGGATCGTATTATGTTGTTTCAACAATTGGCTTACGGCAGAGACGGTCAGATAGAGAATTACGATAACCTACAGCAAGGTGATATTAGTGGCACCGGCAAAGCCGTAGGTTATAAAAACCTGAACCGACCGGTGTTCGTTAATGGTCAGGCATATCCAAAAGTCTGGATTAAACCGGGCGAAATCCAACGCTGGCGCTTTATTCACGCCGGTATTACCGATGGTATCAATCCACAATTAGTGAAAGTACCAGCTGCAGACATCAGCGCAACCGGTGATATCGACTTTAGCAACGCCGAGGTGATCAATATGTATGAGATCGCTTTGGATGGATTACCTACCGGCACTATGCCCAGTATCCCTTATGCGGTTTTGGCTCCCGGCTACCGCACAGATGTGTTAGTGCAGATTAACGCTCCTCACAGCGATGAGGATTTTCGGTTCTTCCTGATTGACCAGGGCCAAAAAGACAAGGTAAATGTACAGTTGCGCAACAAAACTGACTCAGATCCGGGTGTCGCTGAAAATGCCACTAATTTCCGTCGAATTCTCGCGCAAATTGAAACCGGAGAAGCACTTTCAACAGCTCAAAGCCTGCCTACGCAAGAGCAGATAAAGCAAGCCTACCATGACTACACTCAGGGTGACCCCTACACGGGCGAAGCACCACTACAGCCATTGACGGCAGCTGAACTGGACAATGGTAAAATTCAGCAAGTGCACTACAAAGTGTCTTCGCAATACCAGTGTCCCGAGCATGGTGGTAGCTGTACCCCTTGCACTGATGATGCTAACAATCTGGTATCTTGTGGCGCTGAAGCACAAAATTTTTATATGATTTGTGATGGCCGGGATGCTTATGGTAACTGGTCCTGTTTTAACTTTAATCCTTCTGTCGATTTCGCCCGAATTCTGGGGCTAAACTCCGCTAACATCTGGCAGATAAGTGGTGAGTCCAACAGTGCTAACCATATTTTTCACATCCACGTTAATCCTTTCCAGGTACAGCGCAAGTTTGCCTACGGCGTTAATTATCCTTTCCCTGAAGGCATGAACGAAAACGACTGGGTTTGGAAGGACACCCTGAAAGCGCCGGTATTCCGCAATACCGAAACTCTGACCAACATCACCAGTCAGGCTCAATTGGATGAATTTATCAGCGGTAAAACCTTCAATCCAAAAACTCCGACATCAGGTGTAAAAGGTATAGGCCAGGGACACATAGCGACTATTAAGACCCGCTACACGGTATTTACCGGAGCATTTGTACAACATTGCCATGTATTGAATCACGAAGATCAGGGCATGATGCAGGTAGTCTCTATTGAACCCGCACTGGAAGACATTAAGGAAGAGATCCCGCACCTGCATAAAGCCATTATGGAACATGGCCGGATAGAGTAAGCATATACTCAACAACTCTATAAACAACAACAGCGCCAATTGGCGCTGTTGTTGTTTTGATATTATTGTTTATTGCCACTAGAAAGCGAAACGGCGGTCCATCTTCACCTCTTTGCGGCGAGAGTTATCAATTTTATAGACGGGTAATTCACGAATATCAGCGCGCTCACGGCGGGCTACATAAGGCACCATTTGCGCATATCCATCGCGTTTTCCGGCTTTCATTGTGGCTTCAAATAACGCCACACAGCCTACTGTTGTAACTTTGACATCCGTAAAATAGTATTCCAGCACATTGGTTAGCTGGCGTACATTATCTCTGCGGTTATTCAGTACACCTTTTTTGTTGTACATAGACATCAGCATACTGGAAATCTTGCCATTTTCAGCCTGACCTAAAATGGTGCTACCAAAAATTTTGCCTTTCGCTGCCAGGCACATACGGGCATTGTGAAACAGTGTTGATAATCTGTCTTCAAAGCTACCCTGGAGGCTCTGGATAACCATATTCAGATTGATGGAATCAAACTTGCGACTTTTGAAGTTCCAGTTTTGTAACAGGTTGGCGTAATAAAGGTGCGGAGAAAGGTGCTTTGCATTTTTATGCGCAGCTTTTAAGGAGTCTTTGTCAGAATCTAAAAACGATACCATTAGCTCCGGGTTAGCTTTTAGTCGCTTAACCAGAGAGTATCCCCCCTCGACCCCAACTTCTAAATGATTTTTTGAAACATTGCGCTTGAACAGAGATCCGCTTCAGGACAACGCCACGCCAACTCATTGATCAGATCATGGCCCAACATTTTTGACAAGGTACTCAGTGGCGTTCTTTTACCTGTAGCTTTGTTCTCATCCAGTGACAAAGCGGCAGAAGTAATGGTCTTTTTCATGTTGCTTTCCTTTACAATGATGAACCAAGCAGGGCTTGTTTCAGTACCAGGTCGAACTACAAATACACTCGGTATAAATGCCTGAAGGTTTCTGTGATGAAGCCATAATAAGGAAGCAAAGATGAATCATCTTCTGAATGGGATGATCAAAAATGAAAGGTTAATTTGTAACTCATTAAAGAAAGGCTACATTGTGTAAGGAACAAATACACAATCAGCTTGTTTTTGTGTTTTTTCTAAGCAAGCTGGCCCATCAAAAAGCCTATAATATTGATTTTATTAACTTTATTGAAATCCGTTCATATTTCATCATAGTTATTAATCAGTTGTTAATTGCAAAAGTTTACCTGAATCCGTCAATAGCAAGATATTCCCCTGCTGATCCTGTTCAATGGCTCGAAATCGTTCATTGATATGAGTCAAAAAGCTCTTTTGTGCAACTACCTGAGTATCATCTATCTGCACCAGGCGCAGTTCTCTGGTTTTTAATGTGGTGACCAGCAACTGCCCCTGAAACTCTGGGAATTGCTCACCGCGATATAAAATCATATCTGAAGGAGCGATTGAGGGAGTCCAGTCCAGTAATGGCTGTTGCATTCCTGGGTAGGTTTTAAAAGGGCTGATACTGGCCCCGGAATAATCCTTGCCATTGGTAACCACTGGCCACCCATAATTAACGCCAGGGCTGACAATATTTATTTCATCGCCACCTGCCGGGCCGTGCTCATGGCTGAAAATGCGCTTTGACTCAGTATCAAAAACCAAAGCCTGTGGGTTGCGATGACCCAAAGACCAAACGTATTGGGCATCAGACTCGGCAAACCAGGGATTATCAGGTAAGGCCCTGCCGCTGTCGTCCATACGCAAAATTTTGCCCAGTTGCGAGTCTTTAAGTTGAGCCGCTTCCCGGTAATCAAAGCCGTCACCAGAGGAGAGCAACAACGAATCATCTGCCATAAAGGCAATGCGTCCACCGTAATGCACCGGTGTATCTTTCATAGGGGAGACGGAAAATATATCACTGCCATCCTCTAGTTTAAGCTCAGATATATTTAACCTGGCTTTGAATATGGTCAGGGCATTATTGTCGGCATCACCTTTACTGTAGGACAAATAAACCAGTCCGTTGTCTGTAAAATCAGGATGCAAGCTGACGTCCAGCAAACCGCCCTGCCCCGCATAAAACACTTGCGGAGTAGCAGCTATGACTCCCTGTATTTTATTGTCTTGAATATAGCGAAGTTGTCCGCTTCGCTCGGTAACCAACCAGCCACCAGATGGCAGTTGCGCCATCGCCCAGGGAGAGTCCAACCCTTCCAGCAAGACCTTGACACCATATTCAGTACAAGCCACCTGAAGGCTGAACACCCACCCGACAATTCCCATCAACAAATAACGCATAAAAGACCAATTTTTTCCTCAAGTTAGCTTCATTTTAGGGAAGACAGGAACGAATACCAGTGTTTTAATAGTAAGCAGTAGTAAAGCCACAGTGTTTAGATACCATGTCCATCAAACTGATATTGCATTTCTTAGTCGCAGTGCTGACCACCTTCATCATCGCCAGTATTGCCCACAGTCAATTTGTTTTGGCAGCACTGACTGATGTCGGTGTCACAGTAACTTTGAGTGACAGGCTTAGCATGACACTGTCTGATCTTATCGGTTTATTACCAGGCTACGGCGCTATCATCCTGGTCGCCTTACTAACGGGCTTTTTAATTATGGAAGCCATCTGCCGTTGGGTTCACCCTCTGCCCGCGTTCCGCTACCCCATTGCAGGATTACTGGCCATGAGCTGTGCTCTGCTGGCAATGCATCCGATTTTCAACGTCTCGCTTATAGCAGGCGCCAGATCTGAACTGGGCTTTTTATGTCAGATTCTGTCCGGAGCAATTGGCGGCTGGGTGTTTATGAACCTCCGCAACTTATCAGGACAGCCATCTTAACTTTCACTTCCCAACAAGGACAGCCACCTTTAAAACCTCATAACCAGACAGCCACAAAAACTGTACTTCGGTACAGTTTCCAACTTCAGTGATTTGTGCAAAATGGAAGCTATTATTATCAGACTCAGGAGGAGTCCACATGCCAAAAGCCAGGAAGGCTCAAATCAGCCTGGAAGATACGCCTTATTACCACTGTGTTTCCCGCTGTGTACGCAGAGCTTATTTGTGCGGTGAGGACGAGGTGACCGGTATCAGTTATGAGCACCGCCGCCAGTGGGTTGAAGACCGAATTCACTTTTTATCTCAGATTTTTGCTATAGATATATGTGCCTATGCGGTGATGAGTAATCACACTCACCTGGTGCTTCATATTCATAAAGATTTATCAGACAGCTGGGATACCGAAGAAGTGATTCGTCGCTGGCACCGTCTGCATAAAGGCACATTGTTAAGCCATCAATATCTCAGTCCCGAGCAACGTCAACAGATGGTGGAATCACAATTATTTACTGTTGAAGAAACCGTTGAAGTCTGGCGGCAACGACTGACCGACATCAGTTGGTTTATGCGCTCACTAAATGAATATATTGCTCGGGAAGCCAATAAAGAAGATGAATGTACCGGCAGGTTCTGGGAGGGACGATTCAAATCTCAGGCGCTATTGGATGAAGCTGCCCTTACTGCCTGCATGGCTTATGTAGATTTAAATCCTGTCAGGGCCGGAATAGCCAAAACACCGGAACAATCGAACCATACCAGTATTCAGTACCGAATCAATGCCGCTAAAGCCGGCAAAAAACCCAAATATCTGACTCCCTTCGCAGGCAATTTTAACCAAGACCTGCAACATAGCTTGCCGTTTCATTTAACCGACTATCTGGAATTAGTGGATATCACCGGCCGTGTGATACTGCATGACAAAAAAGGATTTATTGAAGAAGCAACGCCCGCCATTTTGCAGCGCCTCAATCTCGAACAAGCGCAATGGCTGGAACTCGCAACTCAATTTGAGGACTGTTTTCATCATGCCGCAGGCAATGAGTCTTATCTTGAGGCCTACAAACAACGACACAAACTCAAACGCCTCAGGGATAAAAACACTGCGATAAGGCTATTTGGCTGACAATAACTACCCTAAACCAGATATTTATCAGAATTATCACGAGGTAAGGCCTACTTTTGCCTGAACAGCAATAAATTGGCAGTTTTAAAGACAAAACCAGCTAAAAAGCATTAAATTTAACCTCTAAATTTCCTCCTCTGAAAAATTTAAAGATATCGCAAAGTATCCAAACTCAAATTCACCCAAAATTACAATAATTTAAACATGGCTGTCTTCTTAATTTGTCCCCCAAAATTACAGAAATTTAAACATGGCTGTCTTCTTAATTTGGTGGCTGTCTAAATTAAGTTTAAGGTGGCTGATGAGATGGACGCTCCCAAACAAATACGGCGTCAATGCGCCAAAATAGTGTTTTCAAGCAAACTATTTACGTTAGGAGCGTCC
>JYMV01010082.1_pt1 | contig 17498 bp, 18 predicted proteins | sample 338911 | NCBI WGS metagenome assembly JYMV01 (sample SAMN03354496, study PRJNA234377) | hydrothermal vent metagenome | biome: Deep sea; feature: Hydrothermal plumes at the Eastern Lau Spreading Center, Western Pacific Ocean; material: Seawater | place: Tonga | collected 2009 | depth 2000 m m
AGGGTGAACATTTAATGCCTACTGATTATGGAATTATGATTTACAGACGTCGTATTCGAAAATTAATTAAAAGTTTGAAAGAAGGTAAAGAGCCTCCACAACCTCAACATAAAAAAGGAGATATTATAAAGACCAACGGACAAGATACAGTCTTAAGAATGCCCAAGAGAAATATTGATGATCGTAAATTTATTAAATCAATTGGCTCTACCGTTATGAAATTACAATACGATACGGAAAAAATGTCTATCAAAGATCGTGACAGATCTATTATAAATCAATTAAGAGATATTGAAAAAAAAGGTGCAATTTGAAAAATAATAAAAAAATTAAAATCCATGTTAAAAACAATCACTGGGCTGCTGGCTCATTTCCAACTGATGCTGAAGGTGAAAGAGTTTTTACAATAAAAAACTCTCATTTTGAAAAAGCTTTTGAAAAATTTATCGAAATTAAAAAAAAAGTAGAAATTTTTATTGATTGGGATGAAGATAATTTTAATTCATCAATGTCAAACTCGGATATTTTACTTACATGGAATTTTCCAACATCAAATCTAAAAAAAGTGTCCCCAAATTTAAAATGGATTCATTGTATTTCTGCGGGTATTGAACATTTATTACCTTTAGACTGGATGTTTGAAGGATTAATATTAACTAATAACAGTGGAGTACATTCTAAAAAAGCTGGCGAGTATGGATTGATGAGTGTTCTAATGTTGCACAATCATATACCTAAAATTGTATCAAATCAAAAAAATAAAAAGTTTGTGTCTCTATTCAGCACTCCTATCGCCGGAAAAACAATTGTAGTGGTTGGTACTGGTAACCTTGGAGGCGCCATGATATGTCTCCTTGCCCCACTCGGTCCCAAAATTATTGGGGTAAATCGAAAAGGCGAAGCAGTTGATGGATGTTCAAAAGTAATAGCCGTTGATAAAATTGATGGTATTTTACCTGAGGCAGATATTCTTTATCTTGCAATACCAGAAACATCTGGAACTAAAAATCTTATTAGTCACAAACGTTTAGACCTTCTTAAACCTTCATGTGGAATCGTAAATATAGGACGGCAATCTACAATGGATTATGATGCTTTATGTGAAAAACTTAAAACTAATAAAATAGCTGGGGCTATTCTAGATGTTTTTGCTTCAGAACCTATCGAGCAAAATTCTAAACTATGGCAAATACCAAATCTTATAATTACACCTCATGTATCTGCGGATGATGGAGAAAGCTATGTAAGATTAACACTTGATCTATTTATTAAAAATTTACAACTTTTTATTTCAAATAAAAAACTTGTTAATCAAATTGATAAAGATTTTGGTTACTAAAATATATGAAAATAAACCCTTAATTTCTCCGCCCACAGCTCTACAAATACTCCACGCTAGATTTAAGAACACTAATCAGGAGAAGGAGAAAATTCTTTTTTGCGTTTTGATAGATAATCAGAAATTCTTTTTTCAATAACAGGAGATATTGGAACTTCTTTAGCAATTTTTTTGTAACTAAGATCACCGATTATTTTTGCATAACCTATCCAATTACGCATTATTAAAATATCACATACAGTGGCACCTGGAAGATTTTTTCGCAATACTCTTTGCTTCGACTGATTTCTTCTCGCTAATTTATCATCTATAGACTTTTCTTTACTACGCCATTCCGCATTATATTTCATTAATTGATCCTCATTTTGATTGATTTTTTTGTATTGTGGATAAGCAATTCCATACTCAGAACAACCTCTCTTTACTGTTATTGAAATATTCTTGTTTATCTTTTTATTTAACATATCAATTAATTGTTTTTGGATTTCATTTGCTTCACTCAAACCAAAACAATAAATATATCCTTTATAAGATCCAGGTACTTTTGATCTCATCTCTAACATACATTTTCTAGGATTATTATTTTTAAGATTTAATTTATCAAAAACAAAATAAAGTTTAAATAATTCCATCACATTTCTTAGTCCTATTTGGACCTTATAGCATCCAAAACAATATTCAGGAATTAGTCACATTTTAAGTCAATCGTATTACTACGAAAAATTTCTGTTTCATTCATGTTTAAGTTATTTATATTTTCAAAAATTACATTGTTACAACGCTGAAAAAAAGTTACCACATCTTCATCAGATATTTGTATGTTAGTGTCATAATTATAATTTATGGTCTGCAGTAATTTGTTTGCTATTATACATGGATTCAAATTAGGTTTTTTAGGATTATAAAAAGACAAAATTCGAATGAGGCTTTCATGTGCTGTTGCAAAATCAGGTTTAAGCTCTAAAGCTTTTGTATAACTTTGGATAGCCTCTTCTAGTTGTCCAAGATTATCCAACGCAATACCCAGATTATGATGCGCTTCTACATAGTCAGTTTTAAGCTTTATTGCTTTAGAAAAACAAATTGCAGATTGATTCCAATTGCCAAGAGCAATATTGATAACCCCATAAATATTATAGATTACAGGAACATTGGGATGCTGATTAGCTAGAGATTTAGCTTCTATTAATGCTTCTTGAAGTAAATTTTTTTCATATAGTGAAACTAATTTGTTAACTTTTTCTTGCACAGGCAAATGTTGATTTGACATCTTATCAATTTATTTCTTTTTTAAGTTGCTCAATTTTTATTTTTTTTATCAAACTATTATCTTTGTCATAAAGTAATTTAAATTTAATAGAATTTTTTATTTTAATAATAACAGACTTGATATTTCTTACTTCTATATTATCGGCAACAACACTTATAGGTCTTTTTAAAACGTTTAAATTTTTGATTTTAATTAAAGAAGCATCGGATACAACTTTGCCTTTCCATCTTCTTGGTCTAAAGGAACTTATTGGAGTAACCGCAAGTTTTTTTGAATTTAATGATAAGATGGGTCCATGAACAGATAAGTTATATGCGGTGCTTCCAGCGGGCGTAGAAACTAATACACCATCACAAATCAGCTTTTTAATTAAAATTTTTTTATTAATTTGAATTCGTAGAGATGCTGCCTGTCTGCTTTGTCTTAGTAATGAAATTTCATTAATGGCAATAGCAGATTTTTTTATACTTTTTGTTGATATAGAAGTCATTTCTAGGGCAGGAATTGTAATTAATTTTGACTTTGAAATACTTTTTTTAATATTATTCGCTTTAAATTTATTCATTAAAAAACCAAAAGTACCCTTATTCATTCCATAAAATGGTTTATCGTATCTGTAATATTTTTTTAAAGTTTCTAACATAAAACCATCCCCTCCAATAACGACAATTACATTAGAATCTTTTGGATGATAGTTTATGTTTTTTTTCAAAATAAACTTTTTAAAAGATTTATTTTTTATAGATTCATCAATTATATAATGTATTTTATCTGGTATCATGCTATTGGTGCCCTCGGCCAGACTCGAACTGGCACTCCCAAATGGGCAAGGATTTTAAGTCCTTTGTGTCTACCGATTTCACCACGAGGGCCCCTCTCTTTATTAACTTTTTAATCATATTTTCTCAATGCACAACCTTAAAGTTAAGTTGTGACGAAGTTTAGGCTAGGATTAAGGACTCTAATTTAAGTTATTTATATTTTCTATAGAGAGAGATTTTTTTCCTGAGTTACTAGAAAACTTAACCTTTTTTTCTAGTCTTGAAACATATTTAAAATAAAAAGCCATATAATTGATAATGTTTTGCATAATTCCTTTAAAGCTCGATTGTCTTAACGTAACCTTATACCCATAGAATGCGAAAAAGACCCACATGTAAAAATAATCTAAAGGTAAAGAAATTAAAAATTTTGTAAAAGGTCTTAAAAAAGGAAACTCAACAATTATACCCATTAGTTTTTGTAAGTTATTAATTTTACGATTAAGTTTCTTATCACCTAAATTCATTGAAGATTTAGATTTATTTGAAACATTAACCTTTTCAAAATTAGCATCAAAATATCCATGATTAGTTGCCAATTCGCCTATTTCCGTTCCTGGGTAAGGATAAAGAATTGAAGACCACGCAAAATTAGGTTTTATTTTTATATTAAAATCTAAAGTTTCTAAATCAACTTCTAATGGGTTCTTTATCGGCAAACCAACTATGTTTAGAGTTATGATTTTAATCTTATTTCTATGAAGTATTTCAGCTGCTTCAATAATTTTCTCATTTTTTGTAGCTCGTTTCAGTAATTTACTAGCAATTTCATTATTACCGCACTCTATGCCCATGTACACATGTGTACAATTTGATTTCCTAAGTAATCTGCCCACTCTTTCGCTGACCATATTTGGGCGTACATTACAATGTAAAGGAATTCCAATCTCTTCTGGGTATCTTTCAGCAAATTCTTCAAGCCATCCTTTTGGTTTTAAAAGAAATATATCATCATCAATCAACACGCGGTCTATAAAATAATTATCTTTAACTTCTTTGATCTCGCGAAGAATGCTGCTTACCGAACGGTATCTCATCATGTCTCCAGTGCCTTTAGTTAATTTGTTGTAAGCATGATTAAAACAATATGTGCACTTATAAGGGCATCCTCTATTTGACATAAATAATTTAGAACCTCGGGCACGTAATTTGGAGTCTGCATCATATAACAACTTTCGATCTGGGAATGGTATTTCATCTAAATTTTCAACCAAAGAACCCATTTTATTTTTTACAATTGAACCATCTTTCTTTTTAAACCAAAAATTTTGAATATCATAAAAATCTTCACCCTTCTCCAATTTTTCGATTAGCTGTAAAAAATAAATTTCACCTTCTCCACGACAAACAGCATCAACGTACTCGTTATTGACCATTTCAGGAGTATACGTTGGATGTGGGCCACCAAAAACAGATAAAGCATTATTATAATGGCTCCTCACCATTCTGTTTAAATCAATATGATAAGTATGTTCTCCGGTCATGATACTATAAGCAAGTACATGAGGTTTAAAATTTTTTACATTTTCTATTATTTCTTCCTCATCCAACTCTTCTGTTATAATCAATTTTACCTCGTGACTATTCTTCTTAAGTATGCTCGAGAGCGTCATTATTCCAAGACGTTCAAACATCCCTGTATTTTTTAACAAAAATTGAATTCTCATATTTTATGTCTTATGTCCCTAATTTCTTAACCATTATTGAATGTTTAAACTTAACAAAAGGTCATCATTGAGGTTACAGAATGGCTTATTAATGTCAAATAATATTTGTATGAATTTTCTAAATATTTCCTAAATATATGTGAAAAACCAATGTGTTTTTTCTTTCAATAGATCTATTTTGAAATTTTTTAACGAGCTTTCTTACTTCGTTTAAATCTATTCATTATTTGTAAAATTGCATTTTCAAACTTAGACTCCTCTTTTCTGTTTATTATGTTTCTAAATAAACGAAATATTCTTTTTGGACGAAGTACAAAATTAAGAATATAGAACATTGACATACCGCCTATGCGGTAAACACTTAACATACGATGACCGACATGCCGTGAATAAGAATAAGAGTGAAGTAAGTCAGTATAGCTGGTTAAATTAAGAAAATATTCATCGTCAAGTTTAGGAATTTGTCCATTCTTATACATTTGATCAAATAGTTCTGAGCCTGGATATGGAGCAAATGAGGCTAAATAAACATCACTTACACCCATGAAAGCAGCATCCAGTACAAACCTGAGTGTTTCTAACATTTCTTTATGAGTTTCATCAGGAAATCCAAGCATTAAATTTAATTTTACACTCATACCTTTTGATAAAGCGCTTCTTATGGATTCTTTCATATTTTCAATTTTAATTTTCTTTTTTATTTTTTGTAAAGTTGTTTTAGAAGCAGATTCTGGAGCATAAGAAATATGTTTTTGCCCTGATAACATCATTAAACCCAAAGTTTCATCATCTAGTGCTTCAGATCTAGTACCTGACGGCATTTGCCATGTAATATTCCAATTTTTTTTAATTATTTTTTTACAAAACTTAATGATCCAATCTTTTCGGACAATTGCTGTTAAATCATAAAAATCGAAGTTTGTTGCTTTATACTTATCAATATAAAATTGCATTTCTTCAATTACACAATCAGGATCTCTAGCTTGCCACTTCGTAGTCCACATTTGGGGGCTTGAACAAAATGTACATTGATAAGGACAGCCTCGTGAAATTAACATTGGCATTGTTCTTCCAGGATTTACTCCATAGCCTAAATTGTTCGATAAATAATTTTCTAAAGGAAATAAATCCCATGCAGGCAATGGAATATCATCTAACTGACTAATTCGTGAACGTTTTGGATTTATTATTATTTCTTCGTCTGACCTATAGACAATACCATTAACTTTTGAAAGTGATTTTTTTTGTTCAATAGTTTTTAAAATATCAATGCTAGTTTCCTCTCCCTCACCCAATACACAAATATCAATTTCTGGACAATCTTCCATAGAAAATTTTGGACAGGCACTAATGTGTTCTCCGCCGCAGACCATAGTTACTTCTGGATAGATTGTTTTAATTGTTTTTATAAAAGATTTAGTCATAGGCCAATCATGGGAAAACATAAGAGAAACAAACAACACATTAAATTCTTTAAATGCTAAGTGTTGAAGAATTTCTTTAATTGATAAACCATAATATAAATACTTGTTATCTTCTGTAGCTATTCTCTGTAATGGAGCTTCACCTAGTGCATCAACACATCTAACTTCATAACCAGTTTGTCTCAAACTAGCTGCCACATAAGCTAATCCTAGTGGTGGACATATGGGAGCGGTATGGGACCATTTAGGAACAACCAGTGGCGTCCGAAGCAAAACAGGTTTAATTCGATCAATTGTATTTTGATGCTCAGATATCATTATTACATTACTTTTATATAGTTATAGTCCATAAATAAATATATTAAAGTCTAGATTAAAGTACAATTTTGAGAGGTGACTGAGCCTTAAATCCCTTATGTTTGCCAATTTCACCACGAGGGCATTTCTTTAAAAAAGCTTTTTTTTAATTTATAACATTAATTGTGTAAATCAATTGTTTGTATAATTATAAAATGATTAATCGAGTGCTTTTATATAATTCAGGGGGTGGAGTTGGTGACGCATTACAAGCTTTACCTTTAATAAATGCATTAAAAAATGAATTTAAAAATGCAAATTTTTTTTACCTGTGTGCTCATGAAAATCATTTTAACTTAAGTTTAAAAGACCTTAATTGTCATATAGAAACATTAAATTTAGATATTAAATATTTTGGCTTTAGATGGTGGCATTTATTAATTCTTAAAAAAAAAATTAAAGAATATAAAATCGAAAAATTTGACTTAATAATCGACCTGCAATCAAAAATTAGAAATTCTTTAATATTAAAAATGATACCACATAAGTTGTTTGTATCATCTTGTTTTAATTTTAAATTTTCAAAACCTAGTTTAAATATTAAAAAAATGAATAAAATTAATGATAATATCTTACAAGCCGTAAATAGTATCTTAAATGTTAACTGTAATTTAATAGATTACGATATAAATAGCATTGAAAATAAATTTACTACAGAGTCAGAAAAATTATTACCAAAAAATAACTACATTGGACTTTCTATTACACAAGGAAACGTTTATAGAAAAAAAGAATGGCCTCTAAATAATATTGTTAACTTATGTAATAAATTTAAGCAATGTAATAAGACTCCCGTTTTTTTTGTCGAAAAAAAAAATAAGGAATTAAAAAATAAAATTCAAGAATTAGTACCATATTCACTTTTTCCAGAACATGAATCAAATCTATCTTCACCAGCATTAGTGGTATGTCTTGGTAAAAGATTGGATTTTGCAATAACAATTGATAATGGTGTTATGCATATGTTGTCATTATCTAAAGTTCCTATGATTTCTTTGTTTGGCCCGACAAATGCAGAAAAATTTGCGCCTAAGTACGAAAAATCAATAGTTTTAGATAGTAAAAAAATTCACAATACTACAAATATGTCAGCTCTTACCGTTGAAGATGTTTTACAGGCAGCAAAGCAGCATTTAAACTTTTCATATTAAGTTTACAATCTTTGTAACCTTGTTTGATTATATTTAAATATCTGGTTGTTGGATGAACTAGCTTTGTTTTTTTGACCATAATATAGGTCATGACCTTCTTATTATAATATTTGAAAAACATTTTTTTGTATAAATTGGGATACTCTTCGTAAATATCTAATCTTTTTTCAGCAGCTTTTGAAATCAGATACAAGGCACCATAAACCTTGGCTCCTATTTTTTTTTCTATATCCGCTGCACCATGCTTGCTTCTAAATGACAAACTGTAGTTATAAAGAATAATTTTTTTTATAAAACGACAATTTGGACATCGTCTTTTCATTTGTGAATGATGTAAATTACTACCGTAAGCAAAATAATAATTCATTATTATTCTCTTTCTATAATTTTAATTTTTTTCTTTTGTATAAAACTTACAATTTGTTTGGAACAATCGTCAATTTGATTTTTTTCAGTTGATCTCATAACTATTGATACACCGACTTTTCCTAGTCTAAAAAAAGGATAACTTCCAATCTCAATATTCTTAAATTTATTTTGGATATCCTCTAAGTTTTTAGCTATTTCACTTTCAACAGTGCTTACGCTAACTGTTTTACTTAAAATTTTCTTACCACCTATAATTTTATTTTTTAAACCTTCAATCATAGATTTTAATATAGAAGGCACCCCGGGCAAGCAAAAAACATTTTCTACTATAAAACCGGGCGCGCCACTTGAAGGATTATAAATTAGTGCAGCTTGATCAGGTATTTTGGCCATTTTTTTTCTACCTTCATTAAATTCGTCAGGTTTATAATATTTTTCTAAAATCTCATATGCTTCTTTATGGTAACCACACGATAAGTTAAATGCCTTAGCTATAGATTTAGAAGTAATATCATCGTGTGTTGGACCAATGCCGCCTGTAGTAAAAATATACTTAAAATTTTTTTTAATTTCTTTAATGCAATTAATTATGGATTCCTCCTTATCCTCAATAATTCTCACTTCACTAACACTTACACCAAGATTATTTAACCATTTCGTCAGGAAAGAAACATTTACGTCTTGCGTTCTTCCAGACAAAATTTCATTCCCTATGATAACAATGGCAGCATTTACTTTTTTATTAGCTTTTTTCATATTCTGATAATATTGATATTAAATGAAATTTAAAGAGAGATTATTACAAGGCGCTTTAATTAAAAGATACAAAAGATTTTTTATTGATATAAAATATAAAAACAAAATTATTACTGCTCATTGTCCAAATTCGGGTTCCATGATGGGGCTGCTTGATAGAGGTAATAAGGCCTGGTTTTCTTTATCTGACAATCCAAAAAGAAAATTAAAATACACTCTTGAAATGATTGAGGTAAAAAACAAAAAGGTGGGTATAAATACTCTATTAACTAACAAAATAGTTCTGGAAGCTCTAAAACACAAAAAAATAAATAGCCTAAATAAATTTAATCATATCAAAACTGAATCTAAATTCTCAGACGGTACAAGATTTGATTTTTTGCTTAGTAACGATAAAGAAAAATGCTTTCTTGAAGTAAAAAATGTTACTTTGCTAAGAGAAAACAAAATAGCTGAATTTCCTGACGCCATTACCTCAAGAGGTACAAAACATTTAAATGAACTTTGTAATGCTAAAAAAAAAGGGTATCAAAGTTATATTTTGTATTTAATTCAAAGAGAGAATTGTGATTCTTTTAAAATTGCTAAAGATATTGATGAAGAGTATAAAATTGCTTTTAGTAAAGCTTTAAAAAGCGGAGTTAAAATCCTTTGTTACGATTGTAAATTGAATAGTGAAGAGATAAAACTTAATAAACAAATTAATTATGAGCAGTAATTATAAAGAATCTTTTGAACAAATAAAAATTGCAGGCAATTTAGCTGCTGATACACTGGATGAGGTTACTTCTTATGTAAAACCTGGTGTGACAACTAGCAAAATAGATAAAATTTGTTATGAATTTATAAAAGATAATGGAGGATATTCCGCTCCACTTTTTTATAGAGGTTTTCCAAAATCTTGTTGCACTTCAGTCAATCATATTGTGTGTCACGGAATTCCAACTAACAAATATTTAAAAGAAGGAGATATAGTTAACGTTGATGTTACAGCAATCGTTAATGGTTGGCATGGTGATACAAGCAGAATGTTTTTTGTTGGAGATGTATCAGTAAAAAGCAAAAATTTAGTTTCAACAACATACAATTCTATGATGAGAGCTATTGCCATAATTAAAAGTGGGGTAAATTTGGGAGATATTGGTGAAGCTATTCAAGCGTATGTTGAAAAAAAGGGTTTTTCTGTTGTTAGAGATTATTGTGGCCATTGTATAGGCAAAACATTTCATGAGCCTCCAAATATATTACATTATGGAAAAAAAGGTGAAGGAGTTAAATTAGAAACAGGAATGATATTTACTGTTGAACCAATGATTAACGAAGGCATATATAATACTAAATTACTTAACGACGGTTGGACTGCAGTAACAAAAGACAAATCATTATCAGCACAATTTGAACATACTATTGGCGTAGCAAAAGATGGATTTGAAATTTTTACAAAATCCAAAAAAAAATATGAGCAACCTCCTTATTTAATATGATTGAAAGATATTCAAGAGAAGAGATTAAAAAAATTTGGGGAGAAAAAAATAAGTATCAAATATGGTTAAATATAGAAATAGCTGCCGCTCAGGCTATGGAAAAGCTTAAAATAATCCCTAAGGGTGTATCTTCTAAAACTCGAAGGAAAGCAAAGATCAACGTAAGTAGAATACATAAAATTGAAAATAAGGTTCATCATGACGTAATCGCATTTTTAACTTCTATTACTGAAAAAATCGGTGCTGAAGGAAAATATTTGCATAAAGGAATGACGTCCTCTGACATTTTAGATACTTGTTTCAATATTCAGTTAATGCAAGCGGGTAAAATTATTGATAAAGATATTGATGAAATCTTAAAAGTTTTAAAAAATAAATCTTTAAAATATAAAAATACAATCTGTATAGGTAGAAGCCACGGTATACATGCTGAACCAACAACTTTTGGATTGAAATTAGCAAGTTTTTATGAGGAATTTAAAAGGAATAAAAAAAGACTTAAAAATGCAATTAACGAAATTTCTACATGTGCTATCTCAGGAGCTGTTGGAACTTATGCAAATGTTGATCCTAGAGTTGAATCATATGTGGCAAAAAAATTTAATTTAAGGGTTGAACCAATATCTACTCAAATTATACCTAGAGATAGACATGCTTACTACTTCTCAATTTTAGGTATAATTGCTGGATCTGTAGAAAGAGTAGCAACTGAAATAAGAAATCTTCAAAAAACTGAACTACAGGAAGTTGAAGAATTCTTTGATAAAAAACAAAAAGGTTCTTCAGCCATGCCTCACAAAAAAAATCCTATATTGAGTGAAAATTTAACTGGATTATCTAGAATGGTTAGAAGTTATGTAGCTCCTTCTCTTGAAAATATTTCTCTTTGGCATGAAAGAGATATTTCTCATTCTAGTGTTGAGAGAAATATTGGTCCCGATTCTACTATTACGCTAGATTTTGCGCTCGATAGATTAAAAAATATTTTAAAGAATATGAATGTTTACCCTAAAAAAATGCTTAAGAACCTTAATATTTCTAACGGTCTAATATTTTCGCAAAGAGTTATGCTGGAACTAACGAAGCATGGGTTTTCTCGAGAAAAAGCTTATAAAATAGCTCAAAAAAATGCACAAAATTCGCATAAAAAAAATATATCTTTCTACGATAGTTTAATAAATGACTCATTGATTAATAAAAAAATTTCTAATAAAGATTTAAAAAAAATGTTTGATCTAAATTATTATACGAAAAAAATAAATATAATTTTTAATAGAGTTTTTAAGTAAAGATGAATAAAGGTAAAAAGCTCTACGAAGGAAAAGCTAAAATTCTATACGAAGGGCCTGAAAAAGGTACCGCCATACAACATTTTAAGGACGATGCTACTGCTTATAATAATCAGAAAAAATCTATAGTAGAAGGAAAAGGTGTCTTAAATAACAGAATTTCTGAACACATTCTAAATAATCTGAATCAAATTGGTATCAAAACCCACTTGATAAAAAGATTAAATATGAGAGAACAATTAGTAAGATTAGTTGAAATAATTCCAATTGAATTTATTGTTAGAAATATAGCTACTGGATCTTTAACAAAAAGATTAGCTATTTCTGATGGTACTGTTTTGTCAAAACCTTTGATTGAGTACAGCTATAAAAATGATGAACTTGGTGATCCTCTTATTGCAAGAGAACATATACTAGAATTTAAATGGGCTTCTCAAGAAGAGTTAAAGTTTATTAATAATAGCTGCATAAGAATTAATGATTTTATGCAAGGAATGTTTAGAGGAGTTGGTATTAAACTTGTGGATTTTAAACTTGAATTTGGAAGAGTAGCTATTGATGGAAAAAAAGAAATATTGTTAGCTGATGAAATAAGTCCTGATACTTGCAGATTATGGGATGTGATAAGCGAAAAAAAATTAGATAAAGATAGGTTCAGAAAAGATTTAGGAAATATTATTCAAGCTTACCAAGAAGTTGCTAGAAGACTTGGAATAATTCATGAAGAAGCTAATATAACTGAAGTCAAATTTGGTAAACCTAAAGCAGTCAATATAAAGAACAAATAAATTGAAAATATCAGCGACAGTCACTTTGAAAAAAGAAGTACTTGATCCGCAAGGTAAAGTTGTCAGCCAAACACTTAAGAATATGGGATACGATAGTATTGTTAATGTTAGACAAGGAAAATATTTTGATATCGAATTAAATGAAAACGATAAAGAAAAAGCAAAAAAAATAGCTGAAGAAATCTGCAAAAAATTGTTAACAAATGTTGTTATAGAAGATTATACAATTGACTTAAAATAATGAAATCTTCTGTTATTGTTTTTCCTGGTTCAAATTGCGATAGAGATGTTGCTGTTGCATTAGAAAAATTTCAAATCAAAAACCAAATGGTTTGGCATGATGAGATAAACTTACCAAAATCAGATTTAGTTGTTTTGCCTGGTGGTTTTTCATATGGTGATTATTTAAGAACTGGCTGTATAGCTAGTAAATCAAGAATTATAGATGATGTAATAAAACACGCAAAAAATGGTGGCTTAGTATTAGGAATTTGCAATGGTTTCCAAATATTAATCGAAACTGGCTTATTATCCGGTGTTTTATTAAGAAATAAAAAACTAAGATTTTTGTCAAAAAATGTTTTTCTAAAAGTAATCAATGTCGATAATAAATTTTGTCTGAATTATAAAAAAAAAGATATTATTGAATTACCAATAGCACATAATGAAGGAAATTATTTTGCCAGCAAAGAACAAATAAAAAAACTCGAAGATAAAAATTTAGTTGCTTTTAAATACTGTAGCGAAAAAGGTAATATTAATAAAAGTACAAATCCTAATGGATCTTCAAATAACATCGCTGGAATATTAAATGATCAAAAAAATATTTTAGGTATTATGCCTCATCCTGAAAGATTAATTGATCCATTGTTAGCTGGAGAAGATGGTTCATTAATGTTTAAAAGCTTGATTAAATCACTATAAAAATGAAAATTACCCCCGAAATAATCGATAAGCACGGTATAAAGCCTGAGGAATATAAAAAAATAATTAGTTTAATTGAAAAAAAACCAAATCTATTGGAACTTGGCATTTTTTCTGCAATGTGGAATGAACATTGCTCATACAAATCTTCTAAAAAATACCTAAAAACTCTACCAACAAAAAATAAAAAAGTAATTCAAGGACCTGGTGAAAATGCTGGAGTCATAGATATTGAGGATAATGATGCAATAGTATTTAAAATCGAAAGTCATAACCACCCTTCATTTATAGAACCTTATCAAGGTGCAGCAACTGGAGTTGGAGGAATATTAAGAGATGTATTTACAATGGGCGCAAGACCTATAGCTACACTTAATTCAATTCATTTTGGTAGTCATGAACATCCAAAAACCAAAAACCTTTTAAATGGTGTTGTCTCTGGAATCGGAGGTTATGGTAATTGTATGGGTATCCCTACCGTTGGGGGAGAAGTAAAATTTGATTCTTCCTATAATGAAAATATTTTAGTTAATGCTATGGCAGTTGGTTTAGTAAAAAAAAATAAAATATTTTACTCAAAAGCAAAAGGTACTGATCAGCCAGTGATTTATGTTGGATCTAAAACTGGAAGAGACGGAATACATGGTGCTAGTATGGCTTCGGCTGAGTTCGATAAAAATGCAGAAGCAAAAAAACCAACTGTACAAGTCGGTGACCCTTTTACTGAAAAACTTCTTCTGGAGGCTTGCTTAGAACTTATGAAAGATGATTCTATTATTTCTATACAGGATATGGGTGCTGCAGGATTAACTTCTTCAAGTGTTGAAATGGCTTCGAAGGGTAATTTAGGAATTGAAATAAATTTAAACAAAATCCCTTGCAGAGAAGATAAAATGACTCCATACGAAATGATGCTTTCTGAAAGCCAAGAAAGAATGCTTTTGATATTAAATTCTGAAAAAGTAGAAAATGCAAAAAAAATTTTTATCAAATGGGGATTGGATTTTTCTGTAATAGGAAAAACTACTAACACTAAAAATTTAGTTTTAAATTTTGATGGTGAAGAAGTTGCAAATTTACCTGTAAATTCATTATCTAACAATGTTCCAATATACGATAGAAAATGGAAAAAAAATGTTACTTCTATTAAAAAAAATTTACAAATAGATTTTAAATCATTCAAAATACTAGAATCTTTGAAAAAAATACTAATGAGCCCAAACAATGCTGAAAAAAGTTGGGTTTGGGAACAGTACGATCATACTGTCATGGGAGATACAATTCAAAAGCCAGGTGGCGATTCTGCTGTAATTAGAATTCATGGAAAAAATAAAGGAATAGCAATTACGGTGGACTCCTCTGCCCATTATTGTTTAGCAAACCCTGTAGCTGGAGGTAAACAGATTGTTTCTGAAGCCTGGAGAAATCTTATTTCAGTAGGTGCAAGTCCAATAGCAATTACTAATTGTTTAAATTTTGGAAATCCGGAAAAAGATAAAATAATGGGTCAGTTTGTCGAATGTATTGATGGTATTTCTCAAGCTTGTACTTATTTAGACTTTCCAGTGGTTTCTGGAAATGTTTCTTTTTATAACGAAACACAAAACAAGGCGATATTGCCCACACCCACCATTGGTGGTGTAGGTTTATTAAAAAATTTAAATACCATGATAACAAAAAATACAAAAGAAATAGGAAGTTATATATTAGTAATTGGTAAAACCCTTGGTCACCTATATCAAAGTGAATTTTTAAGAGAAGTAGTTGGCATAAAAGATGGGCCTCCACCTGAAGTTAATTTGTTTAATGAAAAAAATAATGGCTTATTAGTTCAAGCTCTTATTTCTAAAAAACTTCTAAATTCCGTTCATGATATATCAACTGGTGGAATACTTATTGCTTTATCAGAAATGTGTATATCCGGAAATATTGGTGCAAAAATTAAAATTCCAAATGATAAAATAAGCCCTCATGAGTACTTATTTGGTGAAGATCAAAGTAGATACTTGATAGAGGTAAATGAAAAAAACAAAAACGAAGTATATAAAATTTTAGAAAAAAACAGTATATTCTATGAAATGCTTGGAAAAACACAAAAAGACAGTTTGGTTTTAGACAAAGAATTTAATATAAAATTAAATAATTTAAGTAAATTGAATTCTTTTTGGTTTAGAAACTACTTTAAGGAAAATTAATTGGTTATGAGTTTGAAATTAGAAGAGATAAAAAGTTTAGTAAAAAAAGCTATACCCGATGCTGAAATCACCATTCAAGATTTGGTGGGAGATGAAAATCATTATTCTGCGACAATTAAATCAAAAATTTTTACTGGTAAAAGTAAAATTGAACAACATAAACTAGTATATAAAGCTTTAAATGGTAAAATGGGTAATGAACTACACGCTTTAGCATTAAATACAATCGAAGGATAATTAATGAACGAAACAACTAAAAAAAAAATAGATAATCTAATTGAAACAAATGAAGTTTGCTTATTTATGAAAGGCACTCCTGACGTCCCTCAATGTGGATTTTCGTTAGCTGTATCAAATGTATTAAAACATTTAAAAGTAAATTTTAAAGGAATAAATGTTCTTGAAGATCATGATATCAGAGAAGGAATAAAAGAATATAGTGATTGGCCAACTATACCACAACTCTACGTGAAGAAAAAATTTGTAGGCGGTTGCGATATTATAAAAGAAATGTTTGAAAAAGGTGAATTACAAAAAATATTAAATATTAATTGAACAATAAAGATTATCTTGAATAATACTCTATAACTAAATTTGGTTCCATGATCGTTGGATATGGTACTTCAGAAAATTTTGGAATTCTAATTAATTTAGCTTTTCTGTTTTTTTCATCCATTTGAATATATTCGGGAATTTCTCTTTCTTTATTAACTAAAGAACCTACAATCGTTGTTAATTCTTTTGACTTGTCTCTTACTTCTATAGCATCTTCTTCTTTAACCAAGTAACTTGGGATATTGACTTTTTTACCATTAACTCGAATGTGTCCATGATTAATTAATTGCCTCGCCGAAAATACTGTTGTGGCAAACTTTGCTCTGTATATTATTGTGTCTAATCTTCTTTCTAATAATCCAATTAAATTTTCTGAAGTGTTTCCTTTTTTACTTAATGCTTTGCGGTAAACATTTCTAAATTGTCTCTCATTCATGTTTCCGTAATAAAATTTCATTTTTTGTTTGGCTTCCAATTGTATACCGTAATCAGATATTTTTCCCCTTTTTGACTTTCCGTGCTGTCCTGGTGGATAATTTCTAGAATTAAACGGACTTTTGGGTCTTCCCCATAGGTTAACTTTTAATCTCCTATCTACTTTATGTTTAGATGCTAATCTTTTTGTCATATTTTATACAACGTGATTTATAAACAATGAAAACCTTTTGTCAATTCAGCTTTTTGTATTAAATTCATTTAATGTAGAGAAAATTCCCAGCAAAATACGTATTTCTTGCTCTGATAAATTTAATCTATGAAATATGTTATTTATGTTTCTGATCATGCTTTTTCTCTTATGATCGGGTTGTAAAAAACCTTTTTTATCCAGTTTGTCAACAATAAAGCTTAAAAATTTATTTACCTCAGATTTTTTAGCAACTGAACTTTTATAACCAGATTTATAAATAGCTTTTTTGTTTGAAAAATATTGAAAAAGTTCAAAACAAAATATTATTACACTATGAGATAAATTTAACGAACTAAATTTCTTATTAGTAGGAATTTTTACCAAATAATTTGCATAACTTATTTCATCATTTGACAAACCCGAAGCCTCAGGCCCAAAAAGTATTCCGATTTTTCTTTTTTTTTCAACCTTTTTTTTAAAA
>JYMV01029519.1_pt1 | contig 17494 bp, 18 predicted proteins | sample 338911 | NCBI WGS metagenome assembly JYMV01 (sample SAMN03354496, study PRJNA234377) | hydrothermal vent metagenome | biome: Deep sea; feature: Hydrothermal plumes at the Eastern Lau Spreading Center, Western Pacific Ocean; material: Seawater | place: Tonga | collected 2009 | depth 2000 m m
GATATAGGCGGATTATTACCAATTGAACAGCAGGATCGTTCGTTAGTAGTTACCCTACCGGATGGTGCTATTGCTGGGCAGGTATTCATTCAATATCCACCAGCCAGCAAGAATTTGACTACCGCTGCCAATGCAACTACAGAAAATCGGATATACCTGAGCAGAAATGATGACACGAAAGGAGAAATGTTAGTAGAGTGGGCCGATCTGTCTGAAGATGGTATGCAGACGGTAACATTTGATGCCCAGTCGCTAGATCGGAATGACGCCAATATAACCATCAGCTATACAATTTATGGATCAGATCAGGAAATAATAAGCCGTGGCATGCAGAACATAAAATTGGTAGCTATCCCTGAAGAATATGCATTGCACTATAATTATCCCAATCCGTTTAATCCGGTAACGACCATGCTCTATGATTTACCCGAAACGGGCCATACACGTTTAATTATCTATGATCTACTGGGTAGAGAAGTACATGTACTTATAGATAAGGTCATGGATCCAGGATATTACAGTACACAGTGGAATGGACGAAATCAACAGGGGCAAACGGTGGGTGCCGGTGTATATTTTTACCAGATCCAAGCAAACGGGTTTCTCCAGACCCGCAAGATGCTATTGTTGAAATAACTATATCCTTTTAGTTTCAGGATATGAAAAATCTTATTATGGTCATAATGGTTAGTCATTTCTTCACTTCCTGCAGCACAACGATGAATCAAGCATTGTATGATAAACAATCAAAAACTAAAATGCTGGTCGGCTTGAGTAACAGGGGCGGACTACAGCAAGATCCCTTCTCAGTGTGGTTTAATAAGGAATACGGTGCTTATGCATTAAATAAGGAAGCAGTACAGGTGATAAAAAATGATAGTGAAAATCTGTCTATTAAGCTGTTCATGGGCACCTGGTGCAAGGACAGTAGACGGGAAGTACCGCGTATTTACCGGATTTTGGACGCGGCAGATTTCGATGAGTCCCGCTTGACTTTGATCAATGTGGATCGGGAAAAGAACAGTCCCGGCGGGGAAGAAGCAGGGCTGAATATTCACCATGTCCCAACATTAATTCTTTACAAGAATAGCAGTGAAATCGGGCGGGTGATCGAGTCGCCTATACAATCGTTGGAAGAAGATATGGCCGCGATCTTAAATGGTGAAAGGTACACACCGAATTATAGTGATTTTGGTGCGAATTAATCATCAGAAATCTCGATCCGGATCCCTAGTTCATTCTCGATAACTGCTGCCAATTCAACTTCCGCCGAAAGCACCATGCCATCCGCGTCAATGAGTTCCGTGATTTTTGGTGCCAGGTCACTTTGCAGTGTTTGCTGGTCGTAGTGGTTCTTAAGCTCTTTGCATACTGCGATCAGATGGTTTTTTCGCCCATAATTATCCAGAGGAAGAATAGTCTGGTAGGCAGCTTGCAGGATTTCTTGGGCCCGGTCTGGTGTATGATCTGGGAATAATTCGGTCAGGGTATCGGCCCAAACCTCTTTTTCTTCCCAGTCAATCTGATTATCAGCGACCTGCATGCAGGATATTAAGTGGGTTACCAGTTCCAGGGGGGTGAGATTGTTTACTGACATGAGTCTGTTTCCTTTTCATTTGTCCACTCGCTCGTGGCTATAGTTTTCAGACCTAAGGCATGGATCTCATTCTTGATCATGCCATCTAAGGCTTGATAAACGAGTTTGTGTCGATCTAATAACGATAATCCCTCAAAGGCATTGGATACAATTTTTATCTGGAAATGTGCGCCGCCATCATAATGTTGATGCCGCACATGTTTGCCCGTATCATCCAGTATGGTCAGGTGATCGATCGCCATGGTTTTTTTCAGGCGGGATTTTATTTCATGCTCTAGATTCATTTAATTTAATATCGATTTAATTCGCTATGTAAATTATACAGCAATGGAAACACCAAATCAAATACAACTTACTGAAAAAGATAAAGCCCGTTATCGAAAAGAGATCGAGCAAGTCGATCTTGAAATTGAACAGGAAGTAATGAAACGTATACCGGATAAGCTGGAGATGCTGATGGGCTTATCGCACCTAGATAATGCTCAGCTGCAACTGGTTCAGGATGTGACAAAATTATACGAGTTCCTTTCCATCTACCCTCTGCAGAGTATTGAATTGCGGCAAAAGATCCTCTTTGCGTTGCAGTATTTTATTGATCCGGATGATGACATACCAGATAGTATACCAAAACTAGGTTTCCTGGATGATGCGGCAGTGGTGCGCTGGATCGTAGATGATATTATCGATGATAATATAGAAATAATACAGGCGTAATACCGGATGAAAGGCAGGCAATTCTGGTGGTCAGAATTGCTGTTATGGTGCTTTGCTGGCGGTGCCGTTCGGACAGGTGATCCCTTGTGCCAGATCTTCTTCAGAGAACTGAAACTGGCATTTAAAACACCACCAGGGTTTGCCATAATAGGCAGGATCATCTTCATTGAGTTGCCAGGGAATAGTTGAATCGACAGGACAATTTCGTTCATTGCCGGGTTCAGGCCATTTGTAATCCGGTTTGAATTTAAGCGCTGGATCAGGCGTACGATGATCTTCCACACTGCAAATTTACTGAGATAATCTGGTGCGATAACAGCCTAATTTGGCGGTTTATATCGATAGCCAGATCAATTCCATGAAGAATATGATAAAGAAGATGCCTACATAGCGCACGACTCTGGCCTCAGTCCGCGCTGCCCTTAGATAACTATACTGGTTTTGGTAATATAGAAATACCTGTTTCACAGCGCCCGGCGGAACATAGATGCGTTTCACAGCATCGGAAAACATGACATGATTCCTGATCCGCTCCGTCTCTTCAGGCGGTAGATAACTAACCTCATGAAAACCGGGTAAAACGGGGATTGGATTCACAATCGGGGTTTCGCCAATAAAAATACCATCTAAAAACAGGGGTACACCCATACTATCTGCTTTGATGTCCAGGAAACCGGTATAGATGCCCAGGTCAGGTCCTATTGCATCGATATCCTGCGCAATAGCAAAAGAATATGATAAAATAATGGCACATAATTTTGCGATGCGCATGGTCCAAATTATCCTGTGTTCGTCCGTGATTCAACAAGTTAATTGGTTGGAATTCCCACCAGTAGATTAGAATTTTCGGTCGGATTTTGCTGGTATTAACTTGAAATATAGACATTTCGTCACCTTATCCCTGGGCATTTGCCTCTTCTCCTGTGCGTATTTCAATACGTTTTATAACGCTAAGCAGTACTTCAAGAAAGCGGAGAAAATACGAATGGAAAAAGCAGGTGAATCGATTCCTGTATCTGCCATTGATGCTTATTCCAAGGTCATCGATAAATCCAGGAGGGTGCTGGAAGAATATCCTGATACCCGATACCGGAAAAATGCACTATTATTGATTGGGCAAGCGCATTTTTATCGACAGGAATACCGTTTAGCAGAAGCGACGTTTCAGCAGTTTGCGGATGAGTTCGGTGAAACCTATCCATTTGAAAGAGGATACTGGCAGGCTATGGTAAAGTGGAGGCAGGGTAAATCTCAGGCAGCTTTGAATGCACTAACAAGTATCCTGGATGAACCGCTGAGTGATGACCAAAAAGCGCAGGTGCACTTATCCATCGCTGAAATACAATTGGAACTAAATGAGGATAAGTTAGCCTTGGAAAACCTGCTCAAGGGAGCAGAACTCACCAGCGACGCGGACCAACGGGGTCAGATCTATTACCGTATTTCCGTACTGGCTTTTGATAAACAGGATTATGAAATGGCACTAAGCGCAAATAAAAATGTGATCCGCTATGCCTTGTCAAAAAAACGGATTGAAGAAGCCAATCTACAAATTGTACGTATCCACCGTTTATTGGGTGATTGGGATGTGGTCATGTCGGAAATAAAATCAATACTGGTCGATGCTCGCTTCACCAGGATTCATGGTAACCTGGAGCTCGAATTGGTCCGCTTGTATCAGATGCAGGGCAAAGATGACATGGCCAAGAACCGCTTAGAATCAATTATAAAGGATTATGCCCGTTCGGAAAATTCCGCAGAAGCATATTATATGCTTGGAGAAATTGCCATCAATGATAATTGGGATTTGGACGAGGCGGAAAAACAATTTAGCCAGGTCACCAGGGAATACCGAAAATCTCAATACATGCCTACAGCAAACCTCCGAGTAAAGCAAATCAAGTCCTACAAGGATTCACAGACCTCCATAACCACCCTTCTGGAAACATTCGTGAATACAGAGACTGATTCTGTTAAAAGCGATTCAAGCGCCGCAAATGAGGTCCAAACAGCCGATTTATCACCCAATTATGAATCGCTCGCTAATCATTATTACAATATGGGCGAACTGGAAGCCTTTCACTTTAATCGTCCCACAGAAGCTATTATTCATTTTATGGAGATTATAAATAGTTTACCAACCACCGGACAGTACGTAAAATCATTGTTCACTGCTGCCTATCTAGCTGCGCAACAGGGTGATACCACAATGGCAATTGCATTGCGTGATACACTATTGGATAAATTTCCCCGATCTGAATTTGCTGATTATATGCGAAAGCGTTACGGTATGGAAGATCTGGACGGTTCATCAAATCAATTATTTCGGCAGGGTGAATTGGGGTGGCAAACTGATCCGGGCGGTTCACTGGACATTTTCAAACAAATCCTGCACCAGGATGAGGATAGTGATGTAGCTGCTCGTTCCGCGATGTTCCTAGCGGTGATGTACGATCGTCATTTTGCCCAGGCGGACAGTGCCATATATTATTATGACTGGTTGCAAAGTCATAGGCCCGAAAGTGACCAGGCACTGGCCACAATAAATCGTTATGAGGAATTGCAAAAAACGATATCCATATTAAACCAGGTGGACACAATGGAGGTAAAAGATAGTGGTACTGAAATCATTGCTGAGACTGAGGAAATAGTGGAAATGGATAACCAGGAAGCAGTAGAGGACACTACTATTGAAAATTGAAATTGCAACCGTCCTGGAAAATAAGTTGATCGCCAGCAATATCTGGAAAATGAAAATGACAGCGCCTGGGATTGCCGAACAGTACAAGGGTGCGGGTCAATTTATTCAGATTTTGGTACAATCATCGTGGAACAACCCCCTGCGCCGACCCATGAGTATCGCTGCAGTAGATGGTGATCAAATAGTGATTATTTACAAGGTATTCGGCAGAATGACCCAGATATTGACTGAGCAAGAAGCTGGTGAAGAACTGGATATCCTGGGTCCGCTCGGGAACACATTCAGATGGGGAGATGATGAATTCACGCCGGTTCTTGTGGGCGGCGGTGTTGGTCTGGCGCCAATACTGAACATGTATGGGGAATGTACAGCAGCAGGTCAGAATGCAGTCCTGGTCATCGGTGCCCGTACTGGTGCAGAGCATTTCATTGACCATGAACCACAAAATAACGTTTTCCTGGCGACGGATGACGGGACGGCAGGTATTACAGGAACGGTCATTCCAGCCATTGCAATAAGCCTGAAAAATACTGGTAAGCCGGAAATACTTGCCTGCGGTCCAGAACCGATGCTAAAAGCGGTGCAGGAGTTTGCCGCTGCCCATGAAATACCAGCCCAACTCAGCGTAGAAAGCTACATGGGTTGCGGTATAGGTATCTGCCAGGGCTGCGTTGTGGAAAGGGTTAACGGAAATGTTAGTGAGCACAGTTATCACGAGAAATATTCATTAGTATGTATTGATGGTCCAGTATATAAATCAGAGGAGGTAATCATTGGCTGATTTAGGGACCAAGATAGGTACAGTAGATTTTGAAAATCCCATATTTGTGGCATCGGGTACGTATGGTTATGGTACGGAAGTATCTGAACTGGCGGATATTAACGATCTAGGTGCGATTGTAACAAAATCCATCACCCGCTATCCACGGGAAGGAAATCCACCCCCACGGATTGTTGAAACTCCGTCCGGTATGCTGAACTCGATCGGACTGGCAAATATTGGTGTGGAGGCATACATCGAAACAATGATCCCCTTATATGAAGAACTAAAAACTCCTATCATCATGAATATTGCGGGGAGTACGGAGGCTGAATATTGTGAAATATTAGAAATGACGGAATCCGCATCCTCAAATATTGCTGGATATGAAATAAATATATCTTGTCCTAATGTAAAGGCAGGCGGGATGGAATTTGGTGTGGATTGTGATCTGACGGAGCAGCTTACATCGCGACTACGAAAACTCACAGAGCGCCTATTGATCATGAAATTAAGTCCCAATGTTACGGATATCGCTGCTATCGGTATTGCTGCGGAAAGGGGTGGAGCCGATGCGCTTTCAGCAATAAATACGTTGGTGGGCATGAGTATTGATACGACCAATAAGGAAAGTAATATTCATTTTGGTTTCGGTGGTTTATCCGGTCCAGCTATTAAACCGGTCGGATTGGCTTGTGTACACAAGGTATATCAAGCGGTAGATATTCCGTTGATTGGTATTGGCGGTATCACTTGCGCGAACGATGTGCTTGAATATGTATTGGCTGGTGCAGCCGCTGTACAGGTTGGCACAGCGAATTACCGGGATCCGGATGTAGGAAACAGCATTATTATAGAACTGGATACATTACTTGATAAAAATAATATGGGTTCTATTCTTAACCTTATTGGAAAAGTGCAGTTGGGCTCATGAGCAGGTACTTGCTTTTGGCTGTGTGTATATTATTTGCTGATTGTACGAATTCGCCGCGCTATGGCAATGCTAGTGGCCCGAGGAAAAAATCAAATCCAAGGAGTCTTAAGACAGCAAAACGTGTGCCCAAGGTAATTACTGGAGTCAGCTCATTCTATGGTAATGATTTTCATGGAAAACTTACAGCAAATGGTGAAGTGTTTGATATGTACGGTCTTACGGCTGCACATAAAACATTGCCTCTTAATACAATCGTGCGTGTGACCAATCTCGCTAATAATAAATCCCTGATCTTACGTATCAATGATCGGGGGCCTTACGTCAAGGGCAGGATATTGGATTGTTCCTATGGCGCGGCCAAGAAACTTGACTTTCTTTCGCAGGGCACAACAAAAGTCAGGATTGAGATCATAGAGGTCGGTGATGACAAATATATGAAACATAAATCCTGATCCTGAAATACTAGATTTGTCCTCGGCCAATCATTATTGTTATAAGGTCTAATTGGGTGTATTTTTATGTCGATATTTTATTCTTTTCATGAATCAGCTTTCAACTAATCGTACACTGATCAACGTCATTGGTATACCCGCTATTCTTTACTTGCTTTGGCAGGGAGGACCGGCATTTGCCTCGTTTATTTTTCTCGTGATGATGATCGGACTTGATGAATTTTATCGCATGAATACCACTGGACGTCAAACCCCGGTAAAGCTAACTGGCTACATATTCACTGGGCTTATGGCGGCCTATTATTTCTGGCTTCCGGCCATCACGTTATTGCAGGGATTATCACTTTTGACCTGTTTCATCGTTATTACTTTATTTATAGAAATGGGTCGGGATAAACTAAATCCGACCAGAAATATGGGGATCACAATTTTGGGTATAATGTACGTTCCTGTCTTGTTGGGTTCGGTAATTGCCTTACGAAATCTGGATACGGTTTACAGTACGTATTTTACAGTTAGCATGGTTGTCGCAATATGGAGTTGTGATTCGGTAGCATTTATTTTTGGTATGAAATGGGGTCAAAAAAAGATTTTTCCACGGGTTAGCCCCAATAAATCTTGGGTTGGTTCCCTTGCGGGACTCGTATCTACCTTCGTAGTTTTCTATGGCCTGCATGTGCAGGGCATATTGCCGGATCTAACACTATTAGATGTGGCTGTCTTCAGCATAATTACCGGATTTTTTGGCCAGGCCGGTGACTTTGCAGAATCATTGCTTAAACGGGATGCCGGAGTGAAGGATTCCGGAAAATTATTGTTGGGGCATGGCGGCGTCCTTGATCGATTCGATTCGATCATATTTGCCAGCCCCCTGACCTACGCCTATCTTTCTATAATCTATTACCCAAGATTGTTCTAACAATGACGTTACAATCGATCTTAGCAACTGATTGCGGCAGTACTACGACCAAAGCGATTTTGATCGAACTGGTAAACGGTGAATATCGATTACGCTTCCGCGGGGAAGCGCCTACTACAGTTGAAGCCCCATTTGAGGATGTTACCAGAGGCGTATTGAATGCTGTGATGGAAGTGGAAGAGCTTTCCAATCGTACGCTTCTTGATGGTGATCAGATCATCACTCCCCAACAGGGCGATAAAGGTGTGGATATTTATGTTTCGACCAGTTCAGCCGGTGGCGGATTGCAGATGATGGTTGCCGGTGTTGTCAAATCAATGAGCGGAGAAAGCGCTGAACGGGCAGCGCTTGGTGCCGGATCGATTGTTATGGATGTACTGGCCTCCAATGATGGACGCAAACCTCACGAAAAAATTACACGAATACGTCAACTTCGTCCGGACATGATATTGCTTTCTGGTGGTATTGATGGAGGTACGATAAAACATGTCGTTGAACTGGCGGAAATACTAAAAGCTGCCAATCCCCAACCACGGTTAGGAAGTGATTATAAATTACCCGTTATTTATGCTGGGAATAATAAAGCCAGCGACGAGATAAATAAAACACTCGGTAAGCAGATGGATCTCACACTTGTAGAAAATATTCGTCCAGTTCTAGAAAGGGAGAATCTCAATCCCAGTCGTGATAAAATCCACGATCTGTTTATGGACCACGTCATGCAACAGGCTCCCGGGTACAAGAAATTAATGACCTGGACCGATGCGCCTATTATGCCTACGCCGGGTGCAGTAGGATCATTGATTGAAATGATCGCCGCAAAGGAAGATATTACTGTTGTAGGCGTGGATATTGGCGGTGCAACTACCGATATCTTCTCCGTATTTCAAGGTCAATTCAACCGGACAGTTAGTGCGAATCTGGGCATGAGCTATTCTATTTGCAATGTACTCGCAGAAGCTACCCTGGAAAATGTGTTACGCTGGGTGCCTTTTGAAATCGATGAAAAAGAATTAACCAACCGTATTGGTAATAAAATGATTCGACCCACCACCGTGCCGCAATCGATGGAAGAATTAAAAATTGAACAAGCCATAGCCAGAGAAGCATTACGGTTATCTTTCATTCAGCATAAGTCCTTTGCCGTAAACCTTAAGGGTGTGCAGAAAGAGCGTACAATCTCAGACGCATTTGAACAGTCTGCTTCTGGTTTATCCCTCGTAGATATGATGGACCTTGATTTACTCGTTGGATCAGGTGGCGTATTATCGCACGCGCCACGCAGAGAACAATCTACCCGAATGTTAATTGATGCATTCCAGCCGGAAGGGATCACACAATTAGCTGTTGACTCGATCTTTATGATGCCACAGCTCGGTGTTTTGGCAAATATTGATCAGAAAGAACTTGCTGAGAGTGCCCGTAAAGCTGCGCTGGAGGTTTTCAATAAAGATTGCCTCATTCGTTTGGGTACTTGCATAGCACCGGTTGGAAATGCAAAACCCGGTGCATTAATGTTAACTGCGGAATTAATAATGCCTGATGGATCTAACCAACAAGTAGAACTTCACCAGGGTCAACTATTATCCATACCAGCTGATCATGAGGTGATTAAAGCTGCGTTACGGCCGGCCAAGGGGCTTGATATTGGAGCTGGTAAAAGTGAAGAGATAAACACCAAAATATATGGCGGTGTTGTGGGGTTGGTATTTGACGGTCGCGGCCGTCCATTTAATCTACCCGTTGAAAAAGATAAGCGGATCAAAGATCTTACTACCTGGAGTAATGCCATGAACGAATATCCACTGGAAAGCGCTGCCTGATCATGGCTCATGCCTATACGCCGGGATTAAAAGTATTACAAAGAACAACCGTAGATAAAGAGCGGCGTTTGCCCCTTAAGGGGGAGGTTCTCGTTGAAGCTGGAAAAACAGTAGCGCCAGATGATATTGTGGCCAGGACACATTTACCTGGCAATGTTCAGATGGTGAACATTGCGAATCTATTAAATATTGATGCTCAGGACATAGCTGAAGTGATGCTGGTTAAGATTGGTTCCAAAATTAAAGAAGGCGAATTACTGGCAGAAACAAAGGGGTTATTCGGTTTTTTTAAATCCAGTGCCGCTTCACCAGTGGACAGTGTACTGGAATCGATTTCTGATGTTACTGGGCAGGTAGTGTTACGAGAAGCGCCGATACCCGTAGAAATTGATGCCTACATGAATGGCAAAGTAGCCTCTGTTTTGGAAGAAGAGGGGGTTGTTGTTACAGCAAATGCAGTTTTTATTCAGGGAATTTTTGGTATAGGCGGCGAAAATCGAGGTGAACTGCGGGTGTTGGTTGATAATAGGGATGATGAGCTTACACCGGAAATGATAACAGTCGATGTAAAAGGCGCAGTAATTGTGGGCGGTTCATTTATCAGTCTGGAAGCCTACAAAAAAGCGATTAGTGTGGGTGCTGCGGCTGTAGTTGCCGGGGGATTCAATTACCATGATCTGGAAGACGTTCTTGGTTATACATTGGGTGTCGCAATAACAGGATCAGAAGATCTGGGTACATCATTGATTCTCACCGAAGGATATGGACGAATTCCTATGGGTAATCGATCTTTTGAACTACTGCAACAACACAATGGAAAATTTACATCAGTAAATGGAGCAACGCAGATCCGCGCCGGTGTGATCAGACCAGAAATAGTGATCCCTTTAACGGCAAATGATTCCATGGGCTCAGGATCAGATAAGGATACAGTTTCAGGAATCAGCGCAGGCAGTCTGGTGCGTGTGATCAGGGCACCTTATTTCGGCGATATAGGTACTGTCGTGTCTTTACCGTCTGAACTCCAGCAAATGGAGTCGGAGACCATGGTCCGCGTTGCCGAGGTGGAAATCGGGGGGGAATCACTGGTAATTCCCAGAGCCAACCTGGAAATGGTGGAAACAACCTAACTTACATTGAATACCACTTTGGACTCCAACGTATATAATAATCTATCAGAGTGGGACATTATTTTTATCCGTCGAGTTGCGGCTCGAATTCATCGCTCGGGACTGGTAACGCCGGCTGTATTTTTTTTGGAACTAACCAAACCATTAGCTTTGATAGGAAGCCATGGTATGATATTTTTTGGGCCTATAATTAATGCATTTATCAATACGGAGGGATATTATAAAGCAGCTGAATTATTCGAAGAGCCGGCAAATGTGGAATTGCTGATCCGGGAAATTGAAAAACTTGAAGATGATCTAACACATGCTTAAGGATAGACAATTCTGGATGGTTGCCTGCGGTCTCTCTCTGGCATTCCTTGTATTTTTGTTGGCAGGTCATCCCGGGTTTAGAGAAGAGCGTGTAGTAATGTTTCTTGCTATAAACATTATGGCTGGCACGCTGGTATATTATATACGTCTTGCTCAACGCGGTGAAGATTTTTACCTGCGTACCATACCTGGTTTAAAAGCGGTAGAAGAAGCAGTGGGCAGATCAACTGAAATGGGGAAACCGGTGTTATATGTTCCTGGGATTATGGATATGGACCAGGTGGAAACAGTCGCTGGCGTTATTATACTGGGTCATGTAGCCAAAATGACGGCCCGTTATGAAACGAGTTTAAATGTGCCCGTTTCACGTTCGATCGTAATGAAAGCTGGCCGGGAAATAGTACGGGAATCTTATACTATGGAAGGCAGGCCTGATCTCTTTCAGGATGATATGGTGCATTATCTGACCGATGATCAGTTTGCTTATGCCGCTGGCGTAAATGGGATTATGGTAAGGGAAAAACCTGCGGCCTGTCTTTATATGGGTAAATTTTATGCAGAATCGTTAATCCTTGCTGAAACAGGGAATTCCATTGGCGCGATCCAGATTGCTGGAACAGCTTCCCAAGCACAGATTCCATTTTTTGTTACGGCCTGTGATTATACACTCATCGGGGAAGAATTTTTTGCTGCTAGTGCTTATTTATCGCAAAAACCAGAATTATTAGGTGGATTGAAAGGGCAGGATATGCTTAAGGCTTTTGTAACCGCAGTTATTCTTTTAGCACTATCCCTGCGTGTGTTCAATGATTTGGGTTGGATTGGCTGGAATGTTATTGACTTTTTAACGGTTCAATAAAATAAACGAATGCTCTGGAAACGACAAATACCAATTTTGATCGCAACGGTTATTGGTCTGCTAACATTATTCGGTTGGTTCATCGATAATCCGGGCATTGAATCATTTGTTAATGATGACGCCACACAATGGTTTGATATATTAGCTAGTTTTGCCATATTTCTAGGTGCCTTGAATTTGATGAAACTCCAAGGTAAAAAAGTTCTCAAACAACACAGTGGCTGGCAATACAGCCTTTTTGCAATTGGCGGGTTTATTTTCGCTATAGTTGCTGGTTTTATATACAAAGGTAATGATGCTGTTTCCTGGGGATTCCATGTAACGAGTAAAGGAACATTATTCAAGTGGATGTTTGATTTCATTTTCACCCCGCTTTCCGCTACTATGTTTGCCCTTTTGGCTTTTTTTGTGGCCTCCGCATCCTACCGTGCCTTTCGAGTGAGAAATTTGGAGGCGACACTATTACTTGTGTCAGGAATTATTATCATGGTAGGCCGCGTACCTTTGGGTAGTAGTATTTCGAGCTGGTTTATTATGTATCTGCTCGTATTGGTAGGCAGTATTGCAGCAAATATCAAATTGCAAGATAAGATAATTACGTTTGGTGTTCTTTTAGGCGGTGTTGTGATCGTAACAATTTGGGGATCTTTGGCTGGCTGGCCGGTTGATCAGCCCAGCATATTTTATCTGCCTATGCTGCAAGATTGGATATACAATAATCCCAATGTAGCCGGCGCACGGGCGATAATGATTGGCATAGGGCTGGGAATCTTTGCTACATCCATCCGCTATATTCTGGGAGTAGAGAAGTCATATATTGGTGAATGATGAAGTATATAATTGAATTAATACTGAGTATTGGCAAAGTAGACCGGCGCTGGATCTTTCTCGTTATAGGCTTGGCGGTCCTTCTACCATTGTTCTTTCCATTGGGATTACCAATTCGCGCGACAAATGCTACCCAGCGGGTTTACGATGCAGTGGAAGAGTTAGAGCCCAATTCCAAAGTACTGGTTTCTTTTGAATATGGTCCCAGTACCAAACCGGAAATTCATCCGATGGCTATAGCTATTCTAAGGCATCTATTTACCAATAGTCAGAAGGTTTATGTCACCTGTTTATGGCCCGATGGTCAGTTTATGGCCGAAGATGCCTTAACCGAAATAGCTGAAGAGGAATATGGACTTACCTATGGAGAAGATTACGTGCTGCTTGGTTTTCGTCCGGGTAATGAAGCAGTGGTAAAAGGGTTAGTAAGTAATATCCGCAAACTATATACAACTGACGCACGGGGTACGTTAGTAGATCAAATTCCAATGATGGCGAATGTCAATAAGGTAAAAGACTTTGATTTTATTTTCTCTGCATCTGCAGGTTATCCCGGGACCATAGAATGGGTCCAATATGCAGCTGATCCAACCGGTGTACCCATGAGCACAGGTACAACATCCATTCAGGTAAATGATGTGATGCCTTATGTGCAAAGCGGACAGGTTAAAGGTATTTTAGCTGGCATGCCCGGCGCTGCTGAGTATGAGGCGCTGATTGGATCGCCAGGAATTGGTACCAGCGGCATGGATGCTCAATCTATCGCCCACCTGGTGATTGTCCTTTTCATTGTTTTTGGTAATATTACCTATTTTATTGAAACGCAGAGGGCAAAGAAGTATTAATAGGAAGATGCTAAGATCATGATAATAGGTGCCTGGATATCCGTTTTTCTGACCCTAGCGATACTGTCTTATCTTTATAAGGATAATCCGTTCTACAAGGTTGCTGAACACGTATTTGTAGGCATCTCCACCGGGTATTGGACGTCCATGTTTTTCTGGACGCAGATTCAGCCGAATCTTTTCGGTAGATTGTGGCCAGCTACTGAATATGACGCCAGTTCATTGTGGTATAAGTTTTACAATGTATTTGGTGTGTTCAGTTCTGTGTTTCCTGAAGGTGGTATTGCTAAAGGTCATGATATGCATTTGATTTACCTGGTGCCATTTGCATTGGGTATCATGATGTTGTTAAGCGTTTCATCAAAACTCAGTTGGATGGCGCGGTGGGGGATTGCCTACACCGTAGGCATGGCCGCCGGATTACGTGCGTATGGTTTTCTGAACTCAAACGTGATAGGACAGATCAAAGGGTCCGCGCCGTATTTTGCTCTAGTTGGCGAAAGTATATTTAATAATTTTGTTATACTTATAGGGACAATTACTGGCCTAATGTATTTTTACTTCAGTCGTGAGCACACGGGGAATTTTGGACGATTGACCAAAGTAGGTATTTATTTTCTGATGATCAGTTTTGGCGCCTCATTTGGTTTTGCCGTTATGGGGCGGATTTCGCTTCTAATCGGACGTTTTGTAGACTTGATACATTACTCCAGCTCCGCCTATAACCATGCTACATTGTGGATTTTACTCATCATGGTAGTTTTGCTGGGTTATTCTGCTTTTATGGATAAAAGTGCGCCTATTGAACCACCGGCGAAATGATCGTCCTTCCTGATAAATTCAACTCTTTATGTTGAAGCTGTAGCCCTTGGCAGGCGGGCATTGTGGCTGTAATTTAAGCAGCAAAAATTTCGCCGAATAGTATCATCAAACTCTTTTAGGATAGCATATGTTGGACTTACTTAAAAAATGCGGTATTAGCGATTCGAATTTGGGCAGTTGTGTTGGCGGAAGTGATTGGTTTACAACAAAGGATACAGGCATAAATACATCGATAAATCCAAGTAATGAAGAAGTAATTGCCACTGTTTTTGAAGCAAATAAAGGCGACTATGAGAAGGTAGTCAAGAAAGCGCAATCTGCTTTTACAGAGTGGCGCAAGGTGCCAGCTCCTGTTCGGGGTAATCTGGTACGTGAAATGGGCAATGCGCTGCGAGAGGAGAAGGATGCGTTGGGCAGTCTTGTATCCCTGGAAATGGGAAAAATTAAGGAAGAAGGTACTGGCGAGGTTCAGGAAATGATCGATATTGCTGATTTTGCTGTGGGTCAGTCGCGCATGCTTTATGGTAAGACAATGCACTCGGAACGCCCCAATCATCGGATGTATGAACAATGGCACCCCCTGGGACCAATCGGAGTCATTACCGCGTTTAATTTTCCAGTGGCCGTATGGGCCTGGAATGCGTTCATTGCCGCTATCGCAGGTGATGTTGTCATCTGGAAACCTTCTAGTAGCACACCACTTACCGCTGTGGCTGTACAGCATATTTGTAATGCTGTTCTAAAACGCAATGGTTATCCCGGTATTTTCAATTTAATCATCGGTAAAGGATCCACAATCGGTGAACTCATGCTCAAGGATAAACGGCTGCCTTTAATTTCATTTACTGGGTCAACTGCCATGGGGCGCCGTGTTGCAAAGGTTGTTTCCCAGCGTTTTGGTAAAACAATTTTGGAATTGGGCGGTAATAATGCCATTATCGTCGATGATACTGCCGATCTTGACCTGGCTATACCTGCTATTGCTTTTGGTGCTGTCGGTACAGCTGGACAGCGCTGTACATCCACCAGGAGGGTAATAACCCACACAGGTGTCACGGATACGCTTATTCAACGTCTGATAAATGCTTATAAACAGGTAAATATCGGCGATCCACTGCAAAAAGGTACACTGATGGGCCCTTTACTTAATCAAGGGGCTGTTGATGCATATATGGAAGCGATAAATGCTATCACCGTTGCTGGCGGTGAAATAGTTTACGGTGGTAAACCGATCGCAGGTACTGGATTTTATGTTGAACCCACAATTGCACGCGTTAATAATGATTGGGATATCGTTCAGAATGAAACATTTGCCCCTATACTTTACATCATACTAGAACTGCATAATGCGGTTCCACAAGGACTGTCATCATCCATGTTTACCACAAACCTACAACATGCGGAAATGTTTTTATCCACTGCGGGCAGTGATTGTGGAATTGCCAATATCAATATTGGAACATCCGGGGCCGAGATCGGCGGTGCTTTTGGAGGTGAGAAAGAAACTGGCGGCGGCCGTGAATCCGGTTCTGATTCATGGAAACAGTATATGCGTCGGCAAACCAACACTATCAATTGGAGTGATGATTTGCCTTTGGCGCAAGGCATCACGTTTGATATTTAGTAATTATAGGGAAGGGATATTATAGATGATTGATGCGCGGAATGTACATGCTATAATTGGCAAACATATGCTTGCTGATGGCATGGATCAAGTAATAGACCTAAAAAAGAGCCATGGATCCTGGCTGGTAGACGCACGAGATGGTAAGGAGTATCTAGATCTTTTTTCCATGTTTTCCTCTATGCCGGTGGGCTACAATCATCCGACCTTACTGGAAAACCGGGAACGAATTGCCGATGCTGCACTCAATAAACCTACAAATTCAGATATTTATTCGACGCAAATGGCAGAATTCGTGGATACTGTTGGCCGTATCGCTCAACCGGATTATTTACCGTATTCGTTTTACGTTGAAGGTGGTGCATTGGGTGTAGAAAATGCATTGAAGACAGCTTTCGATTGGAAGGTGCGCAAAAACCTGGCCGCTGGGAAAGGGGAGAAAGGATCCAAAGTCATCCATTTTACAGAGTGTTTCCATGGCCGAACAGGTTATACCATGAGTTTAACTGATTCGCCCGATCCCCGCAAAACATTGTATTTTCCGCAATTTGATTGGCCCAGAATTGATAACCCGAAGCTGCACTTTCCCCTAACTGATGAAGGCCTGGAAAATGTGCTTAAAGCGGAAGCAACTGCCATAAACCAGATCAAGTCCGCGGTTGCTGAAAATCCTGATGAGATCGCTGCATTGATTATCGAGCCGATCCAGGGAGAAGGGGGCGATAATCATTTTCGAGGTGAATTTTTTCAAGAACTTCGTGCCCTGGCTGACGAACATGAGTTTATGCTTATTTACGATGAGGTTCAGACAGGCGTAGGTGTTACAGGGAAAATGTGGGCCCACCAACTTTTCAATTCATCTACGCGGCCTGATATCATTAGTTTTGGTAAGAAAATGCAAATATGTGGTATCTTTGCCGGAGAACGGGTTGACGAAGTGGAAAATAATGTATTTCATGAATCCAGCCGCCTCAATTCAACCTGGGGTGGCAACGTTGTGGATATGGTACGGATAACTGTATACCTGGAAATAATTGCGGAAGATGATCTGGTTAATCAGGCTGCTACTAATGGAGAGTATTTATTGAAAAAACTCTATGGTATACAAGCTGATTATGATGGCATGGTATGTAATGCTCGCGGACGTGGTTTGTTTGCAGCATTCGATTTGCCT
>JYMV01036759.1_pt1 | contig 17485 bp, 17 predicted proteins | sample 338911 | NCBI WGS metagenome assembly JYMV01 (sample SAMN03354496, study PRJNA234377) | hydrothermal vent metagenome | biome: Deep sea; feature: Hydrothermal plumes at the Eastern Lau Spreading Center, Western Pacific Ocean; material: Seawater | place: Tonga | collected 2009 | depth 2000 m m
GTGGAACGAATTTTTCTCGTCTCCAACTAACAATACCATCTCCGCCTTTACCAGATTGAACCTCTATTTCAACACTATCTACAAACATAATATATGTCCTAATTCAATTTTATTGGGTCAATATTGTATAGAAAATCCAATTTTCCAAATTCTGTTATTATTTAGAAAATTTTTGAAATGGAGATTTCATGACTATCTTAGATGGAAAAGCCCTATCTAACGAGATAAAAGAGAGGTTGAAAAAAGAGGTTTCCCAATTTCACCGCCCAATAAGTTTAGCGGTTGTTTTAGTTGGAGATGACCCAGCAAGTCATCTATATGTCTCTATGAAAAAGAAGGCTTGTCAATATGTAGGTATTGAATCTATCTCGGTTCAACTACCAGAAGATATTTCAGAAGAGAAGCTAATTGATGAGGTTGAGAAACTAAATCGAGATGAGAAAATAGATGGTATTCTAGTCCAACTACCTCTACCGAAACATATAAACACCAATAGAATTTTATCACTAATAGACCCTTCAAAAGATGTAGATGGTTTCCACCCCGAAAATGTTGGAAAGATAGTAACAGGATTGGACGGATTCGCCCCCTGCACTCCTCTTGGAATTGTCCGACTTTTAGAAAAGTATGAGATAGACCCGAAAGGAAAAAATGTAGTAGTTGTAGGTGCGAGTAATATAGTTGGAAAGCCGATAGCTTCGCTATTACTCAATCTCAATGCTACCGTAGAGGTTTGCCATATCTATACTAAGAATTTGAAAGAACACACTTTAAAAGCTGATATTTTGGTGGTAGCCGTTGGAAAAGAGAACCTTATCACTGCTGATATGGTTAAAGATGGAGTTGTAGTGGTTGATGTTGGGATAAATAAGAGAGATGATGGAAAGATTGTAGGTGATGTAGATTTTGAGAATGTATCAAAGAAAGCGAGTTATATCACCCCTGTTCCGGGAGGGGTTGGACCTATGACAATAGCAATGTTACTTGAAAATACAATCAAGTCAGCAAAAGCGAGAGGGTAGATGAGAGAGAAGTTGGCAAAACTCTACCACTGGACTACAACCTGGACAGGGGCATTTGTAATAGTTCTATTTACAATCTTTTTTATTGCTCAATCGTTTGTAATTCCTAGTGGTTCGATGATAAAGACCTTGCTAATCCACGATTACCTATTTGTTAAAAAATTTAGTTATGGAATTCCAACCCCCCATATTCCTTGGCTTGAAATTCCACTAATTCCCGGGGTGGGTCTGAAATTGGTTGATGGAGATAAGCCTAAACGGGGGGATATTGTGGTTTTTCGAAAACCGGGAGAGGAGTATCTCCATTTCGTCAAAAGGTGTGTAGCTGTTGAAGGCGATTTAGTAATGGTGAAAGATAAAGACCTATATATCCACCCTAATGAAGGAGACCAATATATACTATCCCACTATCCCAAAAATAAGATAGTGAAAATCAAAGGAACTCTATGGGTCAAAAATCCATATGAAGATATTCACAAAGGGATTTGGCATGATGATGAGGTGAAAGATAATGGGATATACCCAAAAGAAATTTTCGACTTTCCTCAAACAAGAGTTCCAAAAAATCACTATTTTATGATGGGAGATAATCGAGACCACTCCAATGATAGCCGTTTTTGGGGAAGTGTTCCATATGAAAATATAGAGGGAACTCCTTGGCTTATCTACTTCTCATATGATGATAATTTCACTATCCGATGGGATAGAATGTTCAAAACTGTTGATGACCTTGAAGAGATGCTAAGAGAAGGAGAGAAGAGAGGTGATAACTCTATATGACCTGAAATTAGGTGATATTGGTGTTGTTCGAAAAATTCACACTTCCAATCGTGAATTGAGGGAACGGCTTATCTCTTTCGGTATTGTTCAAGGTGCAGAAGTTGAGATTAGGAATTGCAATATCAATAAACAGAATATAGAGATATTGGTATCAGACACTCTAATAGCTCTTCGCAAAGAGGAGGCACAAACAATAGAAGTTGAAAAGATAGGAAATGGAAAAGAGGATTAGGGTAGCTGTTGTCGGGCAACCCAATGTTGGTAAAAGTATGCTTATAAATGGTATTGCTAATAGCAATACTCTAAAAGTTGGTAACTTTTCAGGGGTTACAGTTGATAAAAAAGAGGTGGTCATAAAGTTCCAAAACCACACTATCCACCTCATCGACCTACCAGGAGCATATTCCCTAAAATCTTTTACTCGTGATGAAAAGGTAACTAGCGATTTTCTAGAAAATGGAGAATATGACCTAATTCTAAATGTTTTAGATTCCACCCATCTGAAAAAGAACTTATATCTAACTACCCAACTTCTAGAACTAAATCGAAAGATTGTAATAGCTCTGAATATGGCAGATGAAGCCGAAAAATTGGGGATAGAGATAGATAGTAATCAACTCTCCAATATTTTGGGTGTCCCCGTCCTCCAAACATCGGCACGAAAAAAAAGAGGGATAGAGGAGCTACTAAATCGAATAGTAGAAGTATCTAAAACTCAACAGCAAAATAAGTTGGTCTATTCAGATGTGATAGAAGAGGAGATTATCAATATTGAAAAGTTCTTAGATGAGAGAAACTACCACCACACCACTCTATCCAATAGAGCGGTAGCAATTGCTCTATTACGAAATTCCAAAAAGATATATCAAGAGTTGCACGATTCTATTATTTGGGTTGAACTCTCTTCTAAGTTGAAAGATGCATTAGAACATATCTATATCCACTATCAGGAAAAAGATATAGAAGCTATTTTCAGTCAAGAGAGAATATCAATAGCCGGGGGATTGGTAAAAGAGTGTGTCAGATTTACCAAAAGAGATAGAAAAAAGAGTTTGACAGAGAAGATAGATGAGGTGCTACTCCATAAGGTGATAGGCTTACCTATCTTTCTATTTCTAATCTGGGGGCTTTTCAATCTTACTTTCGAACTCGGCTCTCTCCCTATGGAGTGGATAGATAGTGGTATCTCTCTTTTTGGAGACATAGTAGGAGAGAATATATCCAATCCATTTTGGAAATCTCTTATAGTCGATGGTATTATTGGAGGGGTCGGGGCAGTTCTCCTATTTTTACCAAATATCCTAATTCTCTTCTTTGGTATCTCTCTCCTTGAAACTACTGGATATATGAGCAGGGTTGCCTTTCTACTTGATGGTTTCTTTCATAAATTTGGACTTCACGGAAAATCCTTTATCCCCCTTGTTACAGGTTTTGGCTGTTCAATCCCTGCCTATATGTCGGCTCGAACTCTCAAAAGTGAGAGGGATAGACTAATCACAATGTTCATAATAGGCTTCATGAGTTGTGGAGCTAAATTGCCTGTATATGTCCTCTTTATTAGTGCCTTCTTTCCGAATGAGAATGCCGGTAATGTGTTGTTTGGTATCTACCTTACAGGGGCGATATTTGGACTGATTGGGGCTAAGATTTTGAGAGTTTTTATCTTCAAGGGAGAAGATGAACCATTTGTAATGGAGTTACCAACATATAGACTACCTTCTATCCAACTCCTCTGGCACTCTGTCTATTCTCAGGCTATTATGTATCTCAAAAAGGCTGGAACTTTCATATTGGTTGTATCTATCTTTATCTGGTTTGCTAGTAACTTTCCAGAGTATGAAAAGGTAGAGGGTATATCTGAATATCAGTATCAAAAAGAGAAATTGGCTAATAGCTATCTTGGGGAAATCGGGGAATTTACCCAACCATTTTTTCAACCTCTCGGATTTAGTTGGGAACTTAGTGTAGCTCTTATGAGTGGTATCGCAGCGAAAGAGGTTATCGTAGCCACTTTGGGAGTTCTCTACTCTTTGGGTGATGAGGTTGATGAAAATTCCAAATCTTTGTTGAATGAGTTGAGAGCAAATATTCCGACTGAAACGGCAATAGCCTTTATCGCCTTTGTCTTAGTCTATATGCCCTGTTTTGCTGCCTCAATCGTCTTTACCCAAGAGAGTGGGAGTAAGAAATATCTAATATATCTAATCCTATTTACGACCATTTCAGCATATCTATTGAGTTGGATAGCTCTAAATATTGCGAAACTACTTTTTTGAGATTGTTATAGTTGAGCGGTAGAGGTGGAGTTCTCTATCCATCTCTATCTTTTCGCTATATATGTCGTAGTCATTTATTATCTCTTTTAGAAGTGAGGTAATGCTATTGTCGCTCTTTGCTAAAACCTCCAATATGAATTTTCCATCTTGGTATTTGAGAGAGGAGATAAATACTCCATAACTTAGCAACTTATCAGTTATCTTAGCTATCTCTTGTCCCTTCATAGTATAGGTTGTAATCTTATGTTTTATCGATGTAAGTAGTTGCAATTTCTCATCAAACTTCTTTTGGTATTTGTCTCTCTTTTCAGCTAATCTATTTCTCTCTTTTGAAAGTTTTTCTAATAGCTCTTTTCTCTCCAAATATTGACGATAGAGCCTATTGCGAACCTTCTTTTTCCTCTCTATCTCACCCTGCAATAGGTAAGTTTGGTAATAGTTATAAAACGGATATGAGAGAGATATTAGGGTAGCTCCAATTGCACTAAGTGCCAATTTTCCAGTTGGACGAGAGAAGAAAGGGGGTGGGGGTTGTAATATGTCTATATATATATGGCTTCTTGAATCGTGTTGGTATATCAAATATAGCAGATAGTGAATTTCATCTAAGTTATTTGGATATGGGATAGAGAATTGTGAAAGAAAACCATCAAAAGAGTTTTCACCAATAAGGGTTTTGGAATATTCCGAAATACCCAATATATTTCCCAAGCTTGAAGAGTAGTAGATACTATCTATTACCTCTATATTGAGATTTCTTTTTACATAGAGAAAAACATCTTCTACCTCTAAAAAGAGGTGTTTAAGTGATTTGGTTAGGGTTTTCCTATATGTTGGATTTTCCAACAACTTATCCCTATTTGTTACAACTTTACGAAATTCTGTATATAGAATCTCTTTTTCTAAATACTCTTTGAAATGTTCGAAAAATATGATGGTTGAGAAATTTAGCCCTTTGGAGTAGAGCAGTTCTCCATTTTGGAATAGATTGAAAGATGTTCCATCTCGATGGATATATATAAAACATTCCACCTTTTCATAGTTTCCCGAAAACTTGTATAGCGACTTGAAAAGTAGGGGGATTGGATATATCCTATCTATATACTTTATATTACTTCTAATAGTTGATGAAAGGTATTTCAAAACATTTGGTTCAAAGATGAATATATTGAACTTTCTATATTCCGATTCTTCTTTTTGCCTGATTTCGTCATAGAGTATCTGATACTCAATACTATTATCTAACTCTTCATAGGCGATATTGTGTATCGCATCTTCAACCTCATCATCAGGGATATTTTTGCTTATCTCCATAGTCTCAAATATGAAATCAGAGTTGGAGAGAAACGATATAGTTTGTCGTCCTTTGATATATCGCTGTTTGCTACTTTGGATAGGTCGGAAATTTTTCTCTTCTCCATCAGTTACAACCTCATAGAGAGCAGAGGAGTAAGGATTATATGTAGCTGTTTTCTCTTTGGAGATGGAGAAGTTGAAATTAACCATCTATATAGTTTTTCTCCATTTCGACAGCAACCGAGCTATTAGGTAATATGTTGGGTTTAGTAATTTTCATTTTGAGATAGTGGATAGGGTATTTCTTAGGAAAGACATTGCCAAAGTGGATTAGAGCATCTTCGATGAGGTGGAACTTGTTTTTCACCATCTCATTCTCGACAAATTTGGCTACCTCCGAATAGTCGATATAGTTCCTGTTTTGGTAGCTATATTCCAATACTATATCGATAGAGACATCTTGGGGGGTAGTCCGTTCAAACTCCAAAATACCTATAATAGTGGAGAATGTAAGATTTTCGATATATATTCTCATCTGTTCTCTTTTAGAAAATTGAAGAGAATCTCACTAATCCCAAATCCACCGGCGGTAGATTTGCTAATCTGTTCTCTAAACATGGATTGATATATCTTGTCCCCTGCATCTTTTCCAAACAGCTCATTACTATCTTTCATAGAGACATCTAAAAGGGTTTTGATGATAAGAGATTCAAACTCATCGGTCTTCTCTTTCAATTTTCTATCGTTGAGCTTTTGTAGTTTCTCGCTATCTATCTTCTGTTGTTGTTGAAGTTTGAGAAGTGCCAAATCACTACTATACAAATTATCCATTTTCACCTCCTAAATAATTTCTAAATCGGCTTGAATAGCTCCCGCCTCTTTCATAGTCTGGATAATAGAGATAATATCCTGCGGTTTAGCTCCCAACTTTTTGAGTGAGCGGGTGATATTTGCGATATTGTTTTGGTTCTTTCTGGTCAAAATTCGACCATTGCTATCAATAGCCACATCATTATCCAATCTGGTTATTGTTCCTCCATTTTGTGGAAGATATTGAACAGGATTTACTTTTATAGTAATTTTTCCGTGAGTAATTACTATCGGCGATACTTCAATATCTACCCCTGATACAATTGTGCCGGTTCGTTCGTTGATAACTATCTTACTCTTAGTTTTATAATTTATATCTATATTCTCAACTGTTGCAAGAAATTGAATCATGCTCATACTCTCTGGCTTATTGAGATTTACCGTCTTTGGGTCGATAGCAGTAGCTACCTTGTTTCCAAAGTATCTATTTATAGCCTTTTCGGCAGATATGGCATTGGAAAAACTAGGTTCTTTTAAGGAGAGCTTTATCCTCTCTTGTGAATAGAGGTCATATGGTATCTCTCTCTCCACAACAGCTCCATTTGGAATCTGTCCAGCAGTTACATGGGTTGGAGTTCCTCCTCGTCCAGAGATACCCCCAACACTAATTGGACCCTGAGCAAGAGCATATATCACTCCATCGACCCCTTTTAAAGGAGTCATAATTAGAGTTCCCCCCTCCAATGATTTTGCATCTCCTATCGAGGAGACAACTACCGATATTTTATCCCCCTGTCTTGTAAATGGTGGTAGCTTTGCAGTTACCATAACAGAAGCCACATTTTTTGATTTGATACTTGCAGGGTCTATCTTCACATTCATCAATTGAAGCATATTGGAGATAGATTGGTATGTGTAGAAAGATGATGAACTATCCCCAGTTCCATTCAATCCAACAACCAAACCGTATCCTATCAATTGGTTATCTCGAACTCCTACAAACTCTGAAATTTCGCCTATTGTTGCCGATATTAGAGAGTATGAAAGTAAGCAATATATTACAATTCTTTTCAAATTTTCCCCCGATTTCTCAAAATATTTCCTAATATATCTATTTCTATTATAACAAGTAAGGAACTGAATGAAATATATCTTTATCCCTCTCTTTCTCTCTCTCTTTTTGGTAGCCAATGATGATATAGAGAAGATACAAGAGGAACTGGATTCTATATCCCAAACCCTCTCTAATGATGTCAATATCTGGAAAAGTTACACCAACTATAATCTATACCTCGACCTAAAACACAAGTTGGACGAAATAGATTCAAAAATTGAGAGCGGAGATAGTTCCAAAACCCTTCTGAATTCCAAAGATATTCTAAAAAAGCAACTCCAAATATTTGGAGACCTTCAATCCCCTTTTGATAAGTTGGTTGAACTACCTAAATTGGAACAGCCTAAGAAGATAAACAATCCCTTTGATATTTTTACCTCCTTTTCCCATATGAATCAGAACTTGAAACATCTTCAAGAGTATCTAAGTCGTATCGATGAGGTTGAAAGAGTTTTAGAGCTGTTGAAGAGAAAAAGAGAATTGATGGTTGCCCTATCTCAAATCTCAACCTCATCGATACAGGGAAAAATAGAGGCAGTTGATAGAGATATTGAGGTATTTGAAAATCTCCTATCAAGTATCAAAAATACAGCAGAGATATATAGAAACCGAATAGATGAAGTAAATTCAGAGATAGAGAGGGAAATATTAGCCCATATTGCAAATCTGCTACATATTGCGGTAACGATACTAATTATTATTGCAATCTCCTTTGGATTGAAATATTTGAGTTCAAGATATTTAGAAGATAACCAAAGAGTGTATATGGTGAATAAGGCGATAAACCTTCTAACTATTTCGATAACAGGGATAATTATCGCCTTTATTTATGTGGATAACATTGAGTATTTGGTAACTATCTTAGGATTTGCTTCTGCTGGTCTTGCGATTGCAATGAAAGATGGATTTATGTCGATGTTCGCCTGGTTTGTCATTATTTTCGGAGGTTCGATAAAGGTTGGAGATAGAATCAAGGTGGTTATGAATGGTGCTGAGTATGTAGGAGATGTTTTGGATATTTCATTTCTCAGAATTACCCTCCAAGAAGATGTAACTCTAACAACTTTTGAAGTCAATAGAAGGGCGGGGAGGATAATATTTGTCCCAAATAACTATATTTTTACCAATCTGATAGCCAACTACTCTCACCAGACTTTAAGAACTGTTTGGGACGGGATAGATATAGTGATTACTTTCGATTCCAACCATAAAAAAGCGATGCATATCATGAAAGAGATAGCTAAGACCTACTCGCAAGGATATACCGATATGACTAGAAAGCAGTTGAACAGATTGAGAGATAGATACAATTTGAGGAATACCAATGTTGAGCCTCGAATGTTCTCATTTATTAGCGAATACGGGATAAAACTTAGTGTCTGGTATTTGACCAATGCATATGCTACTCTAAATCTCCGTTCCAATATCTCATCTAAAATAGTAGATTCTTTCAATGAAGCAGATGATATTACCATCGCCTATCCTACTCAAAATGTCAATTTTCGAGATTTTACAAAATTAGAAAAGAAGTGAATCCTCGCTCGATTCATCTTTTATTACAGGAGGTCTGGAAATATCGGTGAAATTCTCTATTCGTCCATTAAATCTATATCTATATACCCCCTGAGGGATAGGAAATCTCTTTTCAAAGTGTCGAATCTTTTTCAACTCACTCCAAAACTCTTTTGCAACAGGGACTGCTAAGGCTGATGATGCGATATGTTTCTTATCTCCCAATATAGGGGTATTGTCATTATTCCCAAACCATACATGAGCCTGAATATCTGGGGTAAAGGAGTTGAACCAAATATCTCGACCGCTATTAGTAGTCCCAGTTTTACCTGCTAACTCTATACCCGGTATTCTCGCTTTTCTCCCTGTTCCTCGTTTAACTACATCTTTCATAATATCGATGATGAGGTAAGCCTGTTTAGGTTCGTTTATCTTTGTCTTGTTACTCTCTTGATGAAATACCACTTTTCCATCTTTCTCAACATCTCTAATTAGGATTGGCTCTACCTTAGTTCCATAGTTGGAGATGATTGTGTATTGACGAGCTAAATTGAACATCGAAGTAGCATAGCTACCGAGAGCAATAGACATATCTTTTTGAATATCGGTAAATCCATATCTGATTAGTTCTTTATAGAAATTATTAGCCCCCAACTTATCCACCAAATCGATGGTGGCAAGGTTTCGAGAACGAACCAAAGCATCTCTAAGGGTAATCTTTCCAGCTACCTTTTCAGAGTAATTATGAGGTTTCCACTTCTTTTCATTCCCTTCTGAATCTACATAATCGTAGGTCTTCTGAACATCGTAAAGAATTGAAGCCCCAGAATACCCTAAATTTACCCCTATTTGGTAAAAGAATGGTTTTATACTACTTCCTATCTGTCGTCGTCCTTGTGTTACAACATTGAAAGCACTTTTTTTATAAGAGACCCCTCCAACCATTGCTAATATTTCGCCCGTTCTCTGTTTGAGAACCAACATAGCTCCATTTAGTTTATCTATCCGCTCCTGCTCATACCCTCTCTGTTTCATAATATTTACAATCCGCTCATATCCATGTTTCAATGCTTTTCTAGCTATCTCTTGAATATCTAAATCTATATTAGTGTGAATAACATATCCACCACTTTTCAAATCTGGAAATAGTGGAGTGAGCTTTTTCATAACATAATCGGTAACATATGGAGCTACATTTTCGGTCTTAGTTCTCCTCTTTGCTTCTGGTTTCTCATTGATTGCCCTCTCATACTCCTCGCGACTAATCCACCCCAGACCCGAATACATTCTCTCAATTACCCTATTTGCTCGTCCGATAGAATATTCGTAATTCTTGGTCGGGTCGTAGAAGCTTGGAGCTTTGATTAGCCCAACTAATATTGCTATCTCTTTCAGGGTCAGGGCTTCTAAATTCTTATGAAAATATCCCCAGGCAGCGGTTCTAATACCGTAATAGCCAGAACCAAAATAGATAGTGTTGAGATACCTTTCCAGTATCTCCTCTTTTGTCATTATCTGCTCAACTTCGAGGGCTAAAAATATCTCCTTTATTTTTCTATATATGGTCTTTTTCTTAGTTAGAACTGTATTTCTCACAAATTGCTGGGTTATGGTCGATGCCCCCTCAACCATATCCATTGCCACAATATCTTTTATTACTGCTCTGAAAATGGCTTCTAAATTTATTCCTCTATGTTCAAAAAATGTAGTATCTTCAATCGCTAAAAGGGCTTCAATTATTTTAGGGGGTATATCCTCAAACTTCACATATAGCCTATACTCGTCCCCTACAATATTGGCTATCTTTTTATCATTTCTATCCAAAATTACCGAACTTATCTCCAATTTATGGTGGAGAATATCATCTACCTCATCGACGACAGATTTATAGAAAAAGTATAGTCCGACCAATGAAATTCCAAAAAGAACACTCAAACCGATTAGTATCTTTTTTAACAAATATTAAGCCTCTTTTAATCCAATTCGAATAATTTCATCTAAGCTGGTTTCATGTCTTAATAGCATCTCTTTAAGTCTGTCGGCTTCCATCTTTTATCATAGCCTGTCTAAGTTCGAAATCGGAAGCACTATCCTTTATCAATTGCTTAGCTCTATCGGTCATAATGAATAGCTCTCCAACTGCTTGACGACCTTTATAACCTGTATAGTTACAGCGACTGCACCCCTTAGCTTTGTATATCTTAACCCCCTTTGGTAATCCATACTCTTCTGCATAGAGTTCCGATATTTCGTCCTCAACTTTGCAGTAATTGCACAACTTCCTAACAAGTCGTTGAGCTAAAACCCCTCTAAGAGTGGAGGTAATTAGAAACTTATCTATACCTATATCAATAAGTCGAGTAATTGCAGCGGTGGCGGTGTTAGTGTGGAGTGTAGATAATAGAAGGTGTCCAGTTAGTGCAGCTTGAACCCCTATCGTGGCGGTCTCCTTATCTCTCATCTCACCGACCATAACAATATCGGGGTCTTGTCTCAAAATTGAACGGAGGGCTGATGCAAAAGTTAATCCAACTTTCGGATTTGCCTGTATCTGATTGACATTATCAGCTTTATATTCCACTGGGTCTTCAACGGTCATAATATTTTTTTCAGGAGTAGCTATTGTTTGCAGGAAAGAATGTAGAGTTGTCGATTTCCCAGAACCTGTTGGACCAGTTATCAAAATCATTCCGTGAGAGAATTTCAGGAGTTCTCGAAATTGGGCGGTCATCTCCTCAGGAAATCCCAACTCTTCAAGGGTTGGAATATTATCAGATTGCATCAAAATCCTCATTACCACCCTCTCCCCGTGGTAAGAAGGGAGGACTGAAACCCTAATATCTACAATTTCACCGGCTATCTTGATTTGGGTTCTACCATCTTGCGGAATTCGTCTCTCTGAAATATCTAAGTTTGAAATTACTTTTATACGACTGATAATAAGTCCAATGACTTTACTATCAACCTCTACATATTTCACCAAAGCCCCATCTATTCGAAATCTTACCTCTCCTTTATGTTCGTGTGTCTCAATATGTATATCGGAAGCCCCCCGCTTTACTGCTTGGAAAAAGAGAGCATTTACAAACTTGATAATAGGAGCTGATTCCTCAGAGGTCAAAATATCTGATGAGGTTTGGAGAAATTCAGCTAAATTTATATCTTCATCATACTCATCTATATCACCACTTTCAGCAACAGAAGTGGCTTGGAGTTCGGCATCATTTTTCAGCTCTAAGGTTCGATGGTAAAGTCTTTCGAATTCGCTATCTTCAAGATAGTATATTGGGAAAAGCTCCTCAAACTTTGTAATATAGTTTATTGCCTCTCCCGTTTTACTTTTGTCAATAATAGCTACCAGCTCCCCCTCTTCTGTCTCTGCAAAGAGAACCCCATATTTGAGAGCTATCCCTATATCAACCCCATCGGGTATCTTTGGAGTTAGGCGAACATCTGTATCTAATACAGGTATCTTAATCATCTAAGTCGCCCTCATCATCTTCTATATTAATATAGGTTTCACCTTTTAGAGATGGTTGCAAAGAGGAGTTTGTTTCTAAACCCTGCTTGATTATTTGTCTAACTACTTTATGTTCGAGTTGGGCTAAATATTGTAGGTTCTGTCTTAGGGTCTCCAAATCTTCACTTTTCTTAATGATATATGGAGTTAGGATAATTATTAGGTTTATCTTGTCTATTTTATAGCTATCATCTCTAAATAAAGCACCAATTAGAGGAATATCTCCAAGCAAAGGAATCTTATCTGAGTTCTTACTTATCTTATCCTTTATCAACCCTCCAACTATTACTGCTTCTCCATCTTGAACAACCGCAGTAGTCTTTACCTCTCTTTTTGTAGTAGTCGGCATTCCTTTGATACTTCCCGGAACCACATCTTCAAGGGTGGCATCAACATTCAGAATCACCTTATTATCATTCGAAATACGAGGCTTGATTTTCAGAGTCAATCCTATATCTTCACGAGTATAGGAATTTTGGGTAATGGCGGTAGTTGATGCTCCTGTTGATGAGGTTGTGAGAATCGATTCAGTCTGTCCAACATAAATAGAACTCTCTTGGTTATTCAAACACAAAATAGAGGGTTCAGATAGGGTATTGGAAACTCCATTAGAATCTAGAAAACTAAGGGTTACCCCAAGCCCAAAACCTGAGGAGATATTATCGGGAATAGATGCGGGGATACCAGCAGGGGGTAGATATGTTCCTCCGTTGAGAGTAGAAGAGAGAGAATAGAGTCCAGCCTCTGTAACATCAAACCCGGCGATACCATATTTCAATCCAAGATTTTTCGCCTTATTTTTGCTAATTTCTATAATACGAGCTTTGACATATACCTGCTGTCTCTCTATATCAAGTTTCTTGATTAGTTCCAAATATTGAGGATACTCCTCCTCTGAGGAGATTAGGACAAGTGAATTTAGCTCTTTATCGAAAGTGATACTAGCCCGAGGTTCATTTTTCTCATATCTCTTTTTTGAAATGACTTGGCTTACAACCTTTACAACATCTTCTGCATTGGCATTATTCAACTTTATGAAATATACTTGCTGTTTAGTTACCTTATCAGGAACATCTATTTTTTTGATAAATTCCAATAGCTTATCTATCTGAGGCTGTTCAGCTACTATTGTCAAAATATTGGTCTTATCATTTTTGAAAAGTAGTATCTTTTCACTATCTATTTTAGGGTCAAAGAGAGAATCGGCTATCCCCTTGATTTGAGAGAATGCATCTCCAACTCTAATATTTTTGAACTCTACAAACTCTATTTTTCTATTTGGTCTTTTATCCAACCTCTTTATCAGTTGCTTAGCGGTCTGTATATTTTCTGGTAAGTCGGTAACTATTAGGGAATTAGTCTCCTGCGAAATTAGCAATCTACCCGAACGACTTAGGTAGTTCTTCACTATTGAGGACAACTTAGTTACATCTACATTATGGATAGGTAATATAGCGGTATGAACCATCTCCTCTCTGGAATAGTTGGCTATCTTTGGAGCTTTCTTGTGTGCATCTGAAATCCGGCTAACAATATAGTAGCCTTTGTGGCTATCTATAATAGTAAATCCCTTATCCTTCAAAATCATCTGTAAAAGGTGAAAAATATTCTTTTTTGGGATAGGCTTCTTTGAGATATAGGTTATCTTACCTCTAACATGGAGGGGGACTAAAATATTTTTATTATCTATCTTTGCTACCATTTTGATGAACTCGGCAATTTCCATGTCGTTGATATTCAACTGAACAGAATCACTTTTGCCAAATAGTGCAAAGTTGAACATAGTAATTAGTAGTAATAATCTAATGAACTTCATAATCTATTTCCTTCTCTTCTCCATTTCTTAAAATTGTTAAGCTGAGTTGTCTAATTCGACGGATATTTTTGTAATATTTCTGAACTTGGGCATAGCTCCTAATCTTCTCTCCATTGATTGCAATAATAATATCTCCTTTTCTAAGTCCCAACTTTTCGAACTTGGAACCGTGTTTAAGATATACAACCCGAAATCCTCGCAACCTTCTATTTTCCCTATAATCTATTAGTCTGATATTTTTCCATATCTCATCAATATTTTTCAGATAGAAATCTATATCAGATTTTCTAATCTTTGCTGATGTAATCTCATTTGTCTCAGGGTCTATTGAAGCCTCTATTTTAACCTGCTCTTCTCTCTTCTCATTCTCCAATATCTTATCGGCTAAATCTTTCTCCTCTTTTCTATTTCTCTTACTCTTTCTCTTTTTCTCCTCCAACTTCAAACTATACAATTTCCCTTTTCTTCTAAATATCGCTTCATCTTCTTTCAAATCTACAAGTTCATACCCTTTGTATATATAGTCCAATGGAACTATTTCCATCTCTTTGCCGTCGGCAATAATTGCAAACATATCACTATCACCTATATAGGTAGCTTGAAGTTTCCACTTCTTTAAGTCATACACCTTCTCTTTTGGTTTCTCTACTTTCGGTTTAGGTTTCTCTTTTTTCTTGCTATCTACGAAAAGGTTTCCTAATCTGTATATATGAAACTCGTGGAATGGAGGCTCTATGGCTCTATCTACCCCATAAGATGGAGTTAGGAAATTTATTCCAGCCGACACCAAAATCGCAAAAGATGAGCCATAAACTAAGCTATTGAGATGACTATTAGAATTTGCCATTATATATATAGCCTCCATCTTTATACTCTTTGAAATATCTCATTACTGCTCTCATCTTTTTAACCTTTTCCGATGGATATAGGAGAATATCTATCGTCCTTTTAGAAATATCGATTCGCCCTTTGAAATTTCCTATTGAACCGTTTCCGTCTAGTAGTAATTTTGTTGGTTTTACAATAGAGTTGGTAACGATGAGGTTGTCAAGGTAAATATCTCCAAATTGGGGGAAGTCTTTTCCAACCTGCAAATTTTCTATATCAATTCGGTTGAAAAATAGAAAAGGGTAGATATTGATATTCTCAAAGATTGCAACACTCATATCAGAGGCTACTATTTCACCGTTACGAATATTGAGAGATATATATCTATCTGATACCTCTTCTCCATCAACTACTATATTTCTCTCTTTTAAAACCTCTTCCAATTTGAACCATAACCCCTCTTTTGGTAGAGCCACTATTAGAACTATATAGAAGGAGAGTAGAAATAGAAAGGTATTCTGGAATATCTTTTTTATCATTTCTCTATCTCTAATCTAAATTTTAGGGTGGTATCGTCTATCTTAGTTACCTCAAATTTTGCAATCTTAGTAGTGGATTGGAGAACCTTTTTCGATAGTTGTTCAAATTTCCTCTTATCCAATTTCTCGAATTGATATATCACCCTATTTCCGCGAGTTCGTATCTTTGGAGCTGGTCGAAACTTTTTCAAATATCTTGCAATCCTCTTCTCACTCTTTTTATTACTCCACCTATTTCTAAGGTCATTTAGGATAATTCCGTTCTCTTCTACCTCTCTAATTGTCTCTCTGGACTGCTCCACCTCATCTCTAAATTTACTTTGGTAGTGGAAAAGCACTCCAATAGTTACCAATAGTAGTCCTGTAAATAAAATAAAACCTCTATCCATTACCTATTTAAAACTCACTTCTAATATATTCTCTTCTAAATTTAGGTCTGCCTCTTTACTAAATTTTTGGATAATTGATTTCACTCTATTTCCCTGTTTGATATTTTTCAATCTTAATCGAAATTCTATCCCTTTCTTAGAGATAGAGAGATATTCAATCTTCCCATATCTATATAGCTTCTCTCGTTGTAACCAGAATAGAATTTCTCGAATTCTAGACTGCTCTTTTTCGATAGCTTCATATCTCTCTCTAATACTCTTGATTTGAAAAGAGGTAGAGGGGAGAGAGTAGGCATCTCTCAACCTCTCTATCTCACTTTGTAGATGGTTGCTATCAGAAGAGAGACGATATATATCCAATCCAAGATAGGTAATCAGAGAAATTGGAATTAGAGAGGCGATAAATAGCGATTTACTGCTATGAGTAGCTATCTTGAAATTTAGCCTATATTTCGACCTCGAACTATTTTGGAGATACTCAACTACTCTATTTTTACTATCTCCATGTGAAAACTTAGGCAGTTCGGAAACAATACCATCGACTAATACAATCTCGAAATATCTATTTATGGATAGATTACTCTCTATATTTGCCAATTCACTCTGGGCGGTATAGATATTTTTGATATATTTAGTCTCTATCCCCCCACTATTCAACTTCTCCAAAATCTCTTTTGGGTTGTAAGCAATAAATAGGTATCTATTTTCTTCCAATTTTTGGGCGATAAATCGATATTCTCCTATATCTCCAAACTGCCCCTCAAAGATGGAAGGGGCAAACTTTATAGCCTCCTTCTCTTTGGATACTCCTAACTCCTCTACTTTCACCCAATAGAGTTTAGGAGAGAGGACAATATCCACTTTTTCCCTAACTTCTGGAATATCATCTCTGATATTTTCTGAAAAATAGATAGTTTTTCTTTTCTTTTTCATCGCTATTCCAATTCTATACTAGTAATCTTTTTACTCTTCAAGTCGTAAATCAGCCGAAATTTCTCGCTAACTGCATTGGTTGAGTAGCTAACCACACCTTCAATCAGATAGGAACTATTACCATCGTAGGGCTTGATATGATATATCTCTTTTTCAGTCTCGTTTTCACTGCTCTCTATCATGTCGCAAGTGACATAGTCCGATATAGTTCCCTCTTCACTATCTACATCTGAAAAAGTCTCGTCTATTGCAAGCTCCAATCCGTTTGCTAAATTTCTACTCATGAAATTACAATCAATTATCGTCTCCTTATCGCTACTGCTAAAACTGAAAAACTCTTCCCAAGGGACTTTCATCACCTCTCTATCATCTACCCTGTTTTGGTATGCTCTCACTATCTCCCGAAACTGGTCTATATCCACAATCTTTCCATTGATGAAATTGTATCTATTGAGTCGTATCTCTGTCCCTACATCTCTCTCCACTATATCGCTGTCCAAAGTGTCTAAGATGTAATTTAGCAGTAGCTCTCCATCTTTTATCTGATACTGGTTAAAAATGTAGTTGAAGAGGGGGAAATATTTTGGTTTCAATTCCATTACCTCCCCATCTGAAACATTTCTATCAATAATAGAGTTGATATTGATAGC
>JYMV01006296.1_pt2 | contig 17483 bp, 14 predicted proteins | sample 338911 | NCBI WGS metagenome assembly JYMV01 (sample SAMN03354496, study PRJNA234377) | hydrothermal vent metagenome | biome: Deep sea; feature: Hydrothermal plumes at the Eastern Lau Spreading Center, Western Pacific Ocean; material: Seawater | place: Tonga | collected 2009 | depth 2000 m m
CCTCCTTCTACCTGTTTGATCGCAACAACGAATACATGCATTGTTTCGGTGATGCCATGGGGCGGTTGTACGAATATTGTGTTGACGGCGCGAAGCTGATTGGATCATCAGGCAAATACAACGGAATATTCATTGGTCAAGCCTACTACGATATGCTGATGGTTCGGCATCCGGATGATGCCTTTCCAATGCATTCCGCCATGCCGGAACATCATTGGGGACGTCATGCTTTTCTGGACCAGACTGCCCATGTCTGGCGTCGAGCCTCGTGCAGTTTGCCCAGCATCACACATTGTCGCACCGGTCCTGATTCGAAGAACTGGCGCTACGCACCGGAGTTGCACGATCATTGGACATGGAGGCGGGTCGATGACCCAGTAGGAGCCTCTGCCGCCAACATGGATGGTCTGATATACCTCAACAACGATTATACATTGCGCAGTGTCACCTTGCGCCTGAATGGTAGCCCGGATGAGAACGGTAAGGTGGACAAGGTCTTCCTGCGGAACCTTCGACTTGTTGGTCCCAAGGGCGACATTATGCTGGCGAATTTTTCCCATCAACCTGAGAATTTCAAGGTTACACGACGCAGGTTGTCTGATCCAGATAGGGAGTGGGAAGCCGTAGATCCAATGCCAGTGACTATTGTTACTGAGGACGGCAGGAAGGCCTTGGAAGTCACAATAGAGCCCGATTTCTCGTATGCCCTGCGGGTGGGTGTCTCTCATCATGAGTTCAACTTGGCTGAAGATTACACACGCGTGAGTTTTGATTTCAAGGGTAGCAGCAGCGAACCCCATCTGCGCTATCGGCAAGGTTGGCGTTACGGTCAAACGGGTTCGCCAGCTTTAGTTTCAGACATGATTCTCAATGATCGCACTGTGGTTCCATCGCACGATGTTCGCGGCGGGATTCTGGAGCCGGATTCTGTGTTCGTTGAGGACCGCGACAGGGATTCTTTTGGTAGTTTCACCTACCGTAATTACTTTGGTGCCCGGAGTACTTGGACCCGTCACACATTACTGACTTGGGAAGGTGTTCTTGTTGTACGTGATGTCTACGTTGCAGGCTCCGAGACGAATGGTTATCGTGTTGGTCCCATCTGGTGCCTGCGAGCCGATGGCCAATGGACCGAAGGCCAACATGAAGATGGCCATCAATGGCGAAAGTTCGAAAACATGCCTCCAACGCATGACGGCAAACGTCACTGGTTCGACGCACCGGCTTTTGATCATGCCTCCTGGAAAAAGGGGAAAAAACGTGTTCTTGTTTATATTCATCCTGCCGCCGACCAGACCTATGGTCAACTCCAACATGAATCCACGCCGGATTTTTCCCGTGAAATCAATACAAACAGCTCATGGGCCGCTTCTATTGTCAGAGCAGGTCAGCCGAAAGTCTTCTTGAGCGTGATTATCCCGTTCAACGATGGTGAAGATGTTACCAATCTGCTTGATCATCTGGAAACCAGCATGGACGCGGATGGCAACGCTAGCGTGAGAATTGGAAATACAACAATTATGCTCTCCACTGAAAGGGAATGGAAGATCGGATGAAAGTAAGGTTTTCTATTTACCTGTAAACCAACGCCAGTTACCAGCGAGCCTCGGAGTCCCAACTGTGGTGTTCTGTGACTGTCGCGCCTTCCTCTCTATGAAGCCCATAGTGTTGGATGTAGTTCACGTACTCGAGCAGAAAAACTGCTGATGCCGAATAAATCAGCCATATCGGGCTCACGGTGGTGTCACATAGGAAAAGTGCCGTAGCGATAAGTAGCGATAGGACAGTGCGTAGCAGGACTGGATTACGGATGCCAGAGAACTTTCGCGACATTTCTCTGTGTACACTAAGTCACTGGAGAGGAATCGTCACCGCAAAGTGTTTCCAGAATCCTCGACCGCGCGGTGCACTTGCACCATCTTTTTTCATTGCCACGTACCGGTGGTGGTTGCGGTTGTGCTCTTGCGTAAAATGTGGGTAAGCCACCGCCTGCATCATAGCATTTGCGAGCCACCGGCTGGGACTATGCACATAGTGGCCGAGCTTCATGAGCAGGGACGATGACTGAGATACCTGCGCTGAAGCCGCAGGAAACGGCCGCTACCCATGTGGTCCAAACGGGACCATCTGTGGCAGCCAGCATGAACAGTGAGGTCAAGATGGCGAGCTGGAGGGTGACGTGCAGGGCTGGTAGCCATTCAAGATATGCTGGATGCTGTCGACTCAGCCGGGGCTCTTCCTCGCACCGAGAAACACGTCGAACAGCGGGTACAGGATGAGGGTAATGATGATCCCGAGCATGGCCGTCCAACCACCCACGAACATCATGATGAGGACGACCACCGGTAGGATGAAACTGAGCAGGTAGATGTGGGCAGATTCGCAGCGCTTTCCCTCGGTCATAGTACGGAATATTGTGTCAGCAGACGTGAACTCTTGTATCAAATCGAACCAGCGTATACCATTTCGGATTTAGGTTGTTGAAACTAGGCGGCCGTTTAAGCATTCCTGCCAGCGCGATCGCGGATAGCCTCTTTCTTTTCCTGTTTCCTAGGGGATTGCAATAGAGCAATTTGCTCATACGGCAAGCGTTTGATCCTCCCAGCTGGCATGCTAGATTCGCACATCGAAAACCGCGACATCCCTGATTCCGATTTACACTCGTAAGCAAGTTTCGAGAATGAGACTGACTTCCATCTATATTAACTCAAAATTGGTCTAAAATGCAGATCGATTTTCGATCAATATCCAGATGGAAATAGTGGAGGTGGTGCGCATTCTCCATCATCGATAATGAGCTTTTCTAGAGAGTGGGCCTGTCGTTGCCAATTTTTCATTACCCGAAATATTCTTTAGGCCTATTGAGAAAACTTGCGCCTGTTCAAAACTGGCTTATACCGCTCCCAAGCCGATTTGTTCCTGATTGCTGGGATTGGGTAGGCTGCAATGCCACATATTGGAGTAGAGTTCTGTTGGTAGGATGTGCGTAATATGTCCAAAAAGCTGCAAAAAACTGGTTGTTATTTTTCACGAACGTATATCCACACATTGGCTTCATTTTTGGTTTTAAAGGCGGTAATAAATTCCCCATTTTTTCGGACAACCCAAACTTTACCTAACCCATGTAGTTCTTTGCAAACTCGAAAGGTCTGGCGACGTATTGGCATGTTGTTCTCCATATTGCAATTTGGCATTTTGATACTCAGTTAGTAAAACGTAGTCCTGTTACTTTGGTGTCAAGTTTTTCAGTTTTTTATGTCAAATTGTTTTTATGTCAGGAAAAATGTGCTAGACTGGGGTTACCCAAGTCTATTGAAGAAACAGTTTTTCAGTTCATCATCTCGATTCCTGATTGATATAAACACAACCCGACCTAATTTTATCTTGCGGGCCTATTTAGTCAGGTTCTTTTAGAAAAGGAAGTATCAATGAACCGTCCACCAGAATCTTTTGTGTTTGTTCAGGAGGATCGCCTTCTGGAGTTTACAACCACCTGCTTTGAAAAAGCTGGACTTACTCATGACCACGCCGCACTCATCAGTCGCTTACTGGTTAACTCCGACCTCCGTGGCGTTCGTAGTCATGGCACACGGACAGTCAACGGCTATTGCGGAAGTTTTGAAGGTGGTTATGCGAATCCTCAACCTGATGTCCGTATGGTTCATCAAACGCCAACGGCAGTTGTGCTGGATGGCGATGGAACTTTAGGATATCTTCCAATGGTTCGTGCGACAGAACAAGCGATAGCTAAAGCCAAGGAAGTTGGTATTGGAATGGGGTTAGTGCGTAACATCGGGCATTATGGATCCGCTGGACATTATTCGCGGATCTGTATGGAGGCAGGTTGTGTTGGTTTTTCTGTCCAAGGTTATCAAGGGCAAGGTAATGCTGGTGGAAGCGACCCAAAACCACAACTTGGTTACTTCGGTAACCCACCGATTAGTTTTGCTATTCCCTCTGAAAATGAATCACCAGTTGTGCTGGATGCGGCTACTTGTATTATGGCAGATTACCAGCGTGGTGAGGAGTTTGACGCGCTTCTTTCTAAGATACCGGCAGCCTTTTTTAAAAGTGTCGGTTATACTGCGGTTGCCAGTTTGCTTGGTGGCGGATTGACCGGTTTTACGCTTCCTGATGGTGAAGAGGTTCGTAACCGATGGTCAAGTGCGAAATTGGGAGGAATGGTACTTGCTATCCATGTAGATTCCGTTTTACCGCAAGCGACTTTCTATGCGGAAACCGACCGAATGGTACGAGACGTACGAGAAACATATCAGCCGATGCCCGGTACCGACCAAGCTATATTGCCTGGCGGGATAGAAGAAGAACGAATGCGAGAGCATCGTCGTGACGGCATCCGGTACGGAGAGATGGAACAGGAATCAGCACAATCTGTCAGTCAGAGGCTGGGTGTCCCATTGCCGTGGGATTGACCAGTAATCGGTATTGATCAATAGAAATTTTCTCTCCAATTCAAATCTATCATGAAGGAAATAAAATATGGATATAAGTTTTCAAACCTCGGCTGGAGAAGGAAGTTGGAGTTTGGAAGAATGTGCTAGATGGGCTCAGGAACATGACTTTGATTGCATTCGCCTGGCTGATAGCGGTGTGCTGAATTCTGATCGTGTTCTTGAAACGGGGCCGGATGAAGTTAACACAACCTTGGCCAATCACGGCCTCTACTTAGCCTGTATCAGTTCTCACTGCAATTTGCTGGATGACGATGAAGATATCCGCCAAGCAGAACAAACGCGTTTGATTAAGGCACTTAGATCTTCCAGCCTTTTAGAATGCCCAGTGGTAATTACAGGTAGTGGAGCGCCGGTAAAAAATGGCCGATTTTATGGTATTTATTCCTCTATGCCGGGAAACCCTGATGATCGCTCCGATGAATTGGTGGAGCGCTTCCGTCAAATGTTTACTCCAGTGGTTGAGGTAGCTGAAGAAGTGAAGGTCAAGATTGCTTTAGATGTGGCTGTACGTATGGGAAATATCGGTTGTAATCCCGAAATGTGGGAGAAGATTCTGGATGCCGTACCATCGGAGTATTTAGGTCTTTCCTGCGATCCTTCCCATTGGTTATGGATGATGATTATGCCGGCTGAAGATGTGATCCGTGACTATGCCGGCAAGTGGTATTATGCGGATGTTAAGGATTGCGAGGTAAGCCCACGTATGCTTTATCGGCAAGGGATCATCGGCAACTGGTGGTGGCAGTATAGGGTGCCAGGTCGCGGACAACTGAATTGGGGAACTGTTATTGGTGCTTTACTAGAATCAGGTTATAATTATGTTCTCTGCGTTGAAAACGAGGATCGAGGTATGCCAGGTTTGGCAGGTACCGCCTATGGATGCGGACATTTACGCCAATTTTTACCACCCAAAGGTGTGGACTATCAAGCACCGACGCATTACTGGAAAACAAGCGGTCGTTGATGTGATCAACGGCATTAAAATATTCGTACCAAGGCTTATGGTCACGGAATAGCTAAATATCAGGAACCGCCGGCAACAGTGACAGCTAGCCCGGTGAGGTAGTCCGATTCTGACGAAGCAAGAAATGCGGCCATATTAGCCACGTCTGATCCTTGAGCGATTCTTTTTAATGGGACTGAGGCGGTCGCTTGCTGAACCAGTTGATCTCGTTTTTCTTTCGGTGAGAGATCTCCAGGTATCACAGCGGACGCGATATGACCAACTCGTTCGGTATCTACCAAACCTGGGCAGATGGCGTTAACGTTGATCTGACGCGGAGCCAGTTCTTTTGCCAGTGACTCGGTGAGGCCAATAACCGCAAACTTGGATGCGCAATAAGCCGCGTAGCGTGCCACACCTCGTTTACCTGCTAGCGAAGAGATGTTGATGATTTTGCCGCCTTGATTCCGATCTATCATGTGACGGGCGACCGCTCGACAACAGAGGAACGTTCCTTTAACATTGACCCGATGTACCATGTCCCAAGCTTCTTCTTCTAGATCTACTAATGGTACGCGATCACTCCCTGCAGCCGCACCCGCGTTATTGACCAGAATATCGATATAGTCGAACTGTTCCAATGCCTGAGTTACCATATTTTCTACTTGCTCTGCGTCCGACACGTCTGCCACAATGGGCGTGGCTTGCTGACCGAGTGCTTCGATCTCCTTCGCCACAGCAGACATTCCTGCCCATGGAGTTGATTCCTCCCCATAAGGACGCATGGCAATGTCGTTGAGGATGACATCCGCGCCTTCTCTGGCTAATCGAGTGGCAATGGCTCGTCCTATTCCATTCCGGCCGCCTGTCCCTGTTACCAGAGCAACCTGCCCGTTGAGATTATACATTTCGTTTGGTTCTCTCTGGTCGTTGAAAGATTTTCATGTTTATTACCGCTTTACTTAGAAATTATTTGAATGCCTGATAGAATGACCTGGCTAATTCAAGATGGTAGTGATAAATCTAAGAAAGTCTATGGAGCTGTTTCTACCGCTCGATCGATGCCTCCGCAAAGGCACGGGATAGAGTTTGGTAAGAAAGTGTTGCGGCGGCTAAAGGATCGTAGTCTTTGCGTTGTTGCACCATCATGCTAACCTCAACTGTGATGAATCCGTCATAGCCGGACTCCTGCATTTCTTTTAAATAAGTGACGTAATCGAAATCTCCTTCTCCAGGAATAAGAAACTCAAAATTAGGATGGCGTCCTCGTTGGTCTTTGACATGGGTATGGATGGAATGAGGTGCCAGAGCAGCAACAGCCTCCTCGATGGTGAAACCAACAACATCGAAATGACTAATATCAAAATTAACCTTAAAATAAGGAGAGTCAACCAAATCCAAACATTCGCGCATTTTATCCGGGGTATCTATAATTGCTCCCACATGCGGTTCCATAGCAATCGTGACGCCACGCAATTTCGCGTAATCAACTAATTCGTTGATCCTCTCGACAAGAAACGACTTTAATTCCTCCCATTGATTTGGGCTGCCGCCGGGGGTTGTATTGACTGCAGGCATAATGCCATCTTCTACCAGGTCCACCGCCAGATCCACTCCCCCTTTTAGACGCCACATATTTTTTTGGTAGTCTTCCTTGTTTGTTGCCAGTAGATTGGAGTGCGCTGCGATAGCAGACAGTGGCAGGTGATGATCTTTTAATAACTTGGCGATTCGTTGACGTTCACTGGAATTGAGCGTACTAAGTTCTGTTGTATAACCGGGAATGACGGTCAACTCGATACCATCAAATCCCAGTTTCGCAATATGACGAATTGCAATTTCAACGGGAACCGTTGGCATCCCCCATGTACTATATCCGAGTTTCATAAGTCCTCTCAAGAGTTGTGTGTATTAAGTCAGCATTAATAATGGGTCGATTTTCTCGCTGTCCTAACTGATTATGTTATAGTCCTAGGCTGTCATTAATTTCTTCTTGGTAGCTATCAACCTGCTCGGTAATAACTTCCTCAAGAGTTACCAGGCGACCAATTTGATGGGATTCCATCATGGAGTAAGAGGCGGCAACAGATCTAGTACCTTGCTCGGCATTCACTTCGACTTGATGCTGACCAAAAATCGCCTCAGCAAAATCCGCGTATTCTATCGCGATAATCTTGCGGTCCGTTTCCGGGAACGGGAACTGGTAGCGCCACAATCGATTCCCGCCAAACAGTCTGGTCGTGATGTCATCCAGCTGAAAATCGGGAACCAAATCTAAGATCTTTTGGTCCTCGATAATCGCTTGACCTTCAAGATGCAAGGTGATGTTTCCTCCACTTCGGTCACTGGGAAGTGTCATTGATCCTCTCGAACCATAAATTTGCCGAGCCCACACGCCTTGGCCATGTCCAGCATGATCTTCGATGTACTGCCCAACAGCACCATTCTTAAAGGTCAATGTTGCGTATGCGGCGTCTTCGGCTGTCGCCTCAAACTCAGCTGGCATCTGCTTCTGCCATTTGCCATAGACGCCGGTGGGGTTCGACGATCCGGCTGTTGGGTTTTTGCGAGTTTTTTCATGAAGCCTGGTTTGGGCATAAACCGTTTCGATATCACCCAACAGATATTCCATCATGTCTGTAAAGTGTACTCCAACGTCAAGAAGTATCCCACTTTCGTTCTTCTGGTGACGCCATACCGAAATTAACATCTGGTTCGAGCCACTAACGGTATGATGTATAAGAAGGCGTGGATCCCCGATGACAGAAGCATCCAGTAAAGTTTTGGCTAAACGATTAATGGGATCGCGACGGTAATTTTCAGCCACGCTTAAAATGGCATCGGACGCTTCTGATGCTCGATGGATCAGGTTGCAGGCACGAACGGTTAGCCCCATCGGTTTTTCCACCATCGTATGCCAACCCCGTTCTAGAGTTTCAATCGCAATTGTGTGATGATATCTTGGGGTTGTGGTGACATCGACGGCTTCAACGCCTAAGGCGGCCAGATCATCCAAATTACTGACAACTGTTGGGGGGGGGCCAAGCTGTGCAGCAACTTGACCAGCTAGAGATTCAGCATTGGCTTCAACCGGGTCGCAGACACCAACAAGGTCGAAGTGTTCCCATCCTGATTGATGAAGCTCGACCAGCCCATACATGTGACGATGTCCCATGCCTCCACAACCGACAATTGCTAATCGAATTTTTTGCATTGGCTATTCTCCTCTAAGTTTTTTCTGTTTGATGTGGATCCTGATTAACGGCATATGGACCTTGCCAACGTGTTAGCATTAACCCAAGTTCCTACCTGCCTAAAGAAACCGATTTTTTACCGGCGGAATTCGGAAAATCTTGCCAAAAGTTAAATTTTATTTGTTATTGTGGATGTGGCTTCAGAAAAACTCGGTTCCTGACTCATCTGCTGTTTCAGGCCGCAATTTGAGTTAACATTATATCAAGGAAACCGAAATTAAGGAGAAAATTAAGCTATTACGAATTTTTTCGGATTTTTATATCTTGATAGATGTTTAATCAACTATTAGGAAGATAGATTTCTTAAGACAATTTTGATACAATCGGCAAATTACAGTTGATTGATGTTATCTTATCGGATAAAAGAAGAAATTGTGAAAAGGTGAGGTGATTGTGGTCGAACTTACAGGAATATCAACGAAACGATTGAATCAAGTTTACCATTATTTGGAGGAATTGGTGTATACAGGACGTATGCCTGGGGCCTCGATCTTGGTTGCAGTCAATGGCATTCCGGTTGAAGCACGCAGTTTTGGGAACATGCGTTTGCAGACTGGTTCCCTACAGGTTCAGCCGGACACCATTTTTTTGGTTGCCTCTGTGACCAAACCGGTAACAGCGGCGGCGGTTATGTTGCTGGTGGAGAGAGGGAAGCTTTTGCTCGATGATCCCGTTTACTCCATTATTCCCGAATTTGCTAACAGAGGCAAAGAAACAATTACCGTGCGACATTTAATGACACATACTTCCGGCCTTCCCGATATGCTGCCTGAAAACACTCAACTTCGGCAACAACATGCACCACTAAAAGAATTTATCCGGCGGATCTGTGATTTGGAACTTGATTTCCCCTCCGGTACCAATATTCAATATCAAAGCTGCGGTATCGCCATACTCGGTGAGATTGTTGAAAGAATAACAGGATCTTCCCTACCTGAATTCCTGCGAGGCGAAATTTTTTCCCCTCTTGGTATGCACGATACATCTCTTGGCATCGGAGATCTTCAAGCAGATCGGATTGCTCACGTCAATGTTGGTGAAGAAATGCAGAAAGTTGATTGGGGATGGAACAAATCGTATTGGCGGAATTTTGGCGCACCTTGGGGAGGAATGTTTTCAACAGTCAATGATATGTTTTGTTTTTGTCAAACATTTATAAATGGTGGGGAATTTGATGGAATCCGCGTGTTTAGTCCGGTCACGACAAAAGCGATGACCACCGATCAAACAACTTCAATGCCTGAAATTCCTTCGGAGATCAAATCCGGTCGAGTATGGGGGCTCGGTTGGAGACTCCAGCCAACTGCCGATTGGTCGGCATTTGGAGATTTGGTATCATCCGGTTCGTTCGGTCATTATGGTGCAACGGGAACTGTTGTCTGGGCGGATCCTTTCAGGCAGATGGTTTGTATTCTGTTTACCACGCAACCGAGTGCATCAGCGGAAGGTATACTGGGGCGCTGTTCCAACATGGTGGCTGCCTCCGTTATCTAGAATCTGTCGCAAATAGCACCAAACTGTCGGGAGTGAGAATCCTTATGAACTAGGTAGAAAGAGTAATTGCTACAGGTACAAAAGTCACTATGAATGGAAAGGAATTGATATTTGGTGAGACTATCTTCCACCTTCGCGACAGCAACGACATTTTTGATGATTCGGCAGCTCTTCAGGATCGTATGGCAAAGGATGGATATTTGCTGATTCGCGATTTTTATGATCGTCGTACGGTTCTTGAAACACGACGCGAAATCCTTGGTTTCATGGACAACGAATCTATGCTTAAACTGGGAACTTCTATAGAAGATGGTGTAATTGGATCGGATAATAGAGGAATTTCCTTCCCGCATGAAGTGGTTCAACAGTTCCCACGATTTCTTAGCCTCGTTAACTCTCAGCAAATCATGATGCTCTTTGAACGGTTTTTAGGAGGATCAATTTTATCCCTGGATCACAAATGGTTGCGTGCTACGCCTTCAGGACAAAATACCAGTGCCCATTGTGATATCGTGTATATGGGAGCTGGCACCAAAAACCTCTATATCGTTTGGACAGCATTGGGTGATGTTTCGCTTGATATGGGATCATTGGCTGTCTGTTTAGGTTCACACAAACATCAGAAACTCATCAACACCTATGGAGTTTCGGATGCACACCAAGATCTGTTGGAGGGATGGTTTTCAAGAGATGCTTATGAGGTGATGGAAACTTTAGGAATCAAATGGGCTTCTACTGAGTTTGGGGCTGGTGATATCATTATATTTGGTATGTATCTGATGCATGGTTCCCTTGATAATAACTCTGAATTTTATCGTGTTAGTAGTGACAACCGATATCAGTTAGCATCAGAGCCTGTTGATTGGCGGCATATGGGAAGTACACCGGATCAAATCCCGAAAAAAGAGAACAGAATTACCATGCAGGAAGCGCGAATCAAGTGGCAGATCTAAGATGAAAAATCGAATATTTTGCTAAAAGAAACGAGGTGAAAATATGCAGAAAGATCAAAGACCGAATATTGTTCTGATTTTGAATGACGACATGGGATTTTCCGATCTTGGGTGTTATGGTGGAGAAATCAATAGTCCGAATTTGGATAGACTGGCGAGTAATGGTCTACGGTTTACTCAATTCTACAATACAGCTCGGTGCTGCCCGTCTCGGGCTTCCATGCTGACAGGTCTCCACCCACACCAGACTGGCGTAGGACACATGGTGTCGGACGATGGTTTAGAGGGCTACCGAGGGGATTTGAATCACCAATGCGTAACAATTGCTGAGGTCCTTCAGTCATCCGGCTACAGAACTTACATGAGTGGGAAATGGCATGTTAGTCGTCACACCGATCCAGATGGTCCCAAACACAGTTGGCCCTGTCAACGCGGTTTTGATCGGTTTTATGGAATTATTACAGGTGCGGCTAACTACTGGAAACCAAACACATTAACTCGTGATAATGACCCAATTACGCATGATCAATTTCCTGAGGAATATTTTCTGACGGATGCCATTAGCAATGAAGCCGTTAAGTTTATCGGGGACCACGCAGAGAGTACACCGGATCAACCGTTCATCACCTATGTAGCTTATACTGCCCCACATTGGCCTTTACACGCTCATGAAGAAGATATCGCACGATATAAAGATCGTTTCGCTGACGGATGGGATCAACTTCGTCAGGAACGGTTACAGCGTATGAAAGGGATGGGACTTCTGGCGGAATGCTGGTCTTTAAGTGATCGGGATCCATCGCAGCCACCTTGGGATGAGGCGGAACACAAGGAATGGAACCAGCGAAGAATGAAAGTCTATGCAGCACAGATTGAACGGATGGATCGAGGAATTGGTAACGTCATTCAGGCTTTGGAACAGGCAGGGCAACTTGAAAACACGCTGATTCTGTTTCTGGCCGATAATGGAGGTTGTGCCGAGGAGCTCAGACCACCGGCAAAAATAGAGACCAGCTGGCCGGTCTGGGGCGGGCCGACGACACGTGACGGTCGACCTGTTCAAAGAGGAAATGATCCCAACATCATGCCCGGACCAGAAACGACCTATCAGAGTTATGGAGTACCTTGGGCTAATCTTTCTAATACGCCGTTTCGTGAATATAAACACTGGGTTCACGAAGGTGGTATTGCTACCCCGCTGATTGTTCATTGGCCGAATTATATTAAAACGGGTGGTGAATTGCGTCATCAACCGGGACAACTTCCAGATATCATGTCCACCTGTCTTGAAGTGACCGGAACGGAATACCCAAATGATTACAATGGTAGTTCGATTCTGGCAGTGGAAGGTACTAGTTTGGTGCCTATTTTTGACGATCAAGACGATGATAACAAAGTCCTTTACTGGGAACATGAAGGGAATCAGGCTGTACGTCGTGGCAAGTGGAAACTGGTGACCAAGTATCCAGGGTCATGGGAACTCTACAATATGGAAGAAGATCGGACAGAACTCAATGACCTATCGGCAGACCATCCAGACTTGGTAAAGGAACTCAGCCGTCTGTATCAGGATTGGGCTGACCGATGCTACGTTGAACCATGGAATCAAATCCTAGAAACAAGAAAAGGAAAACGGTCAAGAAACTAATGGGGAATCATATGCCTAATAATTCCGAAAACTATTTAGGTTGTGTGCAAGAATGTCTTAATGTACTGATGGAGTACGGCACAGACCGATACGGCCCCAAACACCTCCCCATTCTTGTCAGTATTCTGGATGTTGAATCCCGTAACTGTCCACAGGACCCGGAACCACTGGATGAACAGTGGCGTGTGCAACGACGCGGACGTAGAAATCCGGCAGGTGCAAATATGCTGATGGATATGACAACGTTAAAAACGATGCGTTTGCTATCGAATCTAACTGGGAATGGTAGTACCGCCGAGTTCGCCCATCAATACATGGATTACTACATGCGTCATCTTGTTGACCAAAAGGGGCTTTTCTGGTGGGGGTGGCATCGCCATTATGACGTATACAAAGATGAAATGGACGGTCATGGAGGCAACGTTCATGAACTTCATGCCATGAATTGTATTGCCTGGGATGCGCTATGGGAAATCAATCCAAAAGCAGTTCAAAAGGAAATTGAAGCTATTTGGCAATGGCATGTAATTGACAAAGAGACCGGTGAGATCGATCGGCATGATAGTGGGAAACAGGGATGCGATTTCAGCATGAGTTCCGGCGCGTTTATCTACGCATTTACGTTTATGCATAGTCATACGGGTGACAAAATCTGGCAAGACCGTGCTAGGCTCTTAGCAACTTATTACTGGAACAGAAGGAATCAAGCAACAGATCTTTTTCCTGACCGACCCAATGCTGGCAGCGACAGGTTTGATGGAAGTCATTTCGTGACTGCTATTGTTGGGTTGCACTGTCATGCACTGCTAAAAAGCTATCAACTGTCTGGCGATCAACTCCTCAGAGATTATGCAATTGCTTACTTGATGGCATACGCTAAGTTTGGGTTCAATCACGAAAGTGGAAAATTCTGGGGGTCACTGAATTTGGATGGTTCTCCTGTCCCTGGCCCCAGAATCAAGGAAGGATATGCGTCTCAGGAACCTCGCGGTCACCTTGATCTGTGGGGCCCCTACATTTGCGGTTACCAATACCCAATTTACGCCGCTCAAGCCTATATCTATGCCTATCATCTAACGAAAGAAGAAGATTTTTTGACTGCTGCTAAACGGTTCGCAGACTGCCTGAAAGGTCATCTGCCAACCCAGGGTTGCTTAGAAGAATCGTGGTATGAGGATTATGCTCTGCAGTATGCAAAACACGGAACTTACGCAGGGAAAAATGGACGATCGATATCCTTTCTAATCCATCTTTATGTGATGACACAAGACGCAGAATACCTTGACTTTGCTAAAGACATGGCAGATGAAGCAATTTCTAAGCTTTACCATCAGGGACTTTTCCGAGGACATCCAGCTAAACCTTATTACGAAGCCACGGATGGTGTTGGGTTTTTACTATATGCCCTGTTACAGTTGAACCAGGTTCTAAAACATCCTCAAGATGTTCTTGCAAAAAAAGAGATCATTCTCAATCAGGGCGAAACCCAAGAGACTATCATTGGCTTGGATAACTGGTAGACTTCAGCCTTATCAATCGGCATCACAGTACAAAACTATTGTTCGGTGAGATCATCATCTAAATCAACGGTGTCAAGTTTGCCTTGCTCCAAGCATACTGCCACAACCAGCATCTCCAAGTCGTCCTGAGTATGATTATAAATCCCATGTGAACCACCAATCCGATTTGGGATAACAGCCCCTTCGTATACCACTTCCGTTTCATCATCCACGGTTATCCGCCCACTTCCGTTTATAACGACATAGGTTTCTTCCATCAGATCGTGTCGATGATAACCAATTGAAACTCCAGCGGGAAGCAGGACATGGGCAAGAAATCCCCAGTTGTTGCGGAAATCCTGTTGATCCCACACCATTCGGATACCACACTCACCTTTCCCCCCGTGGGCAAAAAGATAGGTCATCAGGTTTCGGTTCAACCTGCCAATGGGGAGTCGATCAGCTGATTCCATCGGAGCTTCTACACAATCATCACCAAAATCTCTTGAATCGGCGGGTTGTCCAACTGCAGCGACATTAAAATTAAAAAATCGAGTCTCTTGGTCTGTATGGTTTATATAGCGTGTGATTCTCCTTGGCGCAGAGGTACGGCCGCACCCCCAACAATCCGCGCTGTACGGCCATTGTGCGTAAATTGTGCGGCGTTATCAACTGTCACAAAAATCTCTTCACAATTATTATGGCGGTGATGGCCAATTCCTCCACCGGGCGGGATAATGGCAGCGTGAATAAAACGCCAAGGCGTTTGAAAATCATCATTTTCAAATAGCCTTTTGAATAATATTGAACTGGCACCACCGTGAACATTATCGATCTCTGTCATTTCCTCACGTCGAGCATAAGCAATTCGCACCTTTTTTCTCCTTTAATAAATTAGCCAATACTAAATTATTTTATGGATACCAGACCTAGATCTACCAGACTTTCCGCCGTCGAGAGAATCATCTCTTCATGCGTTTTTGGTGTCCAATTGAAAATTCTTTGGGTTTCAGAGGAATCTATTTTCCTTTCTATATCTAACTCTCCCACAATTGATTTGAGAGTCGGATCAAAAATCGAAAACAGCTTTAACAAGAAATTGGGCATCTGTTTAGTTGTCACGTTATATCCGCTAGACCTAAGAATTTTTGCCATATCTACAAGCCATATATTTGTTGAAGCACATATCAGCCTTCGTCTATTTACTTCAGGGTTGGTGAGCGCTTCAACATGTAAAAAAGCAACATCTCTAACATCTACAGGTAAGAAACCGACCCTCGGTAAAGCTGGATATTGTCTATTAAGAAAAATCCGAATAATCTCAATAGAGGTAGATACTCGCTTACTCAAAAGAGGTCCCAAAACAACATTTGGATTAATGGTACAAAATTCAAACTGTTCGCTTTCATTCAAGGTGTCAACAAAATCCCAAGCCGCTTTTTCGGCTATGGTTTTACTCTTTAAGTAAGCACCAATTGGTTTAGAAACATCTGTCCAGTCGTTTTCATCATAAACTTTGGTGTAATCGTCGTGACCATAGGAAATAGCAGCATTAGAAGACGTCAAAATAAATCTCTTAATTTTTGCTTTTTGAGCAGCTCGAAGAATACGTAGTGTCCCATCTTTGGCAGGGATGATAACATCATTTTCATCTTTGGGTTCAGCTAATGGAAAGGGGGATGCAAGATGTATTATGTAATCACAACCGATTGCAGCTTTACTCCATCCATCGTCTTCTAATAGGTCTGCTTTAACAAATTCCAAACGATCGCTTATATCGTCACCATAATTTTCAGCCGTTGTTTCTATAACCTCATTTTTCTTTGATAGGTCCCTCAGAGTTCCTCTAACCAAATACCCTTTTTGCAGCAGATGTAAGATTACATGACTGCCTATAAAACTAGATGCTCCTGTTACCAGAACTCTATCACTCATATATCATGATTCCTCGCTAATTTTAGATCTGTTTATAGTTGTGTCAGGTATGAAAAAAACCTGTCGGTTTTTAATTTTCATACTTCTTGGTTGTTTTTTTATATTATTAAAAGTTGGAAATTTCAGTAACTTAATTGAAAGAGAAATATTATATTTTAATTTTAAACGAGGACACAAGGAATTGATTATGCTTGATCTCTAGGACAACTTTTCAATTTTTCAAACTAAAGCGTATTTTCCTTCGTCTAACTAAACTGAAACATTGACAACAAAAAAACGCCTCCAAATAATAAGGAGGGATTTCCACAATTATCGTGTCAGGTAAATCAGACACCTCTCAGCTAGCTGGTAGTATCCGTTTTTCCTTCTAGCGTGACAGTGCCTGCAATTTTACTATACCGGCATTCATTTGTATAAAGTAATATTTTAAGAGGGTATTTATTTTGAAACACTACTTGGTATGGTTGTGGGGATTGGCATGTTTACTGACCAATCTGTTAACGTTTGTTATGATTAACAATGACGAAGTTGGGGAATGGCCCAAAAGCGGATATGCCGTTGGCAGTGTTGCCGCTGGTTTGGGCTCCAATGTTTTGGCAATCGTAGAAGAACATGCTGACTGCCTTACGGAGACAGATTGAAGAAAGGAACTAGTAAACAATGCCCTTGAATCAAACTTTTCTGTTCGAAAAAAATGGTCTTTGCATAGCGCAATCTGCCAAACCTGACGGTTTGCAGGAAATTAGCTTAGACCAATTAACACCATTTCAACGAGCTTTGCTGGTGACGGACGGTACGGTGACGCAACTGATCGAAGCATACATACTTGCTCCGGTAGAAGTAATTCAACTTAGCCAACAGAAACAAATCTTGTCTGCTGATCACCTGTGGCTTGACACCTACCAAGGAACTACTGTAGTTTCCCGTAAAGTGATAATCCAAGGCAAGGGGCGCGAGTCGTCTGTGTTTTATACTTATGCTGAGTCACTGATTGTACACAATCGACTACCAAAGATTATCCTGAAAGGACTAGAAGCTGGTGAAGAAGGGCTAGGACAACTCTTACGTCGCAGTGGTTTGGAGACTCGTCGGGATCTATTATGGTATGGCTTGGAGTACACGTCAAGTTTACCAGATACTATCAAGCATATGGAAGGCAAGCCGTTTTTGAGCCGAACCTACCGCGTGATTGCCCAAGGGAAACCAATCATGTTGATCAACGAACGATTCCCACTTACTGAGTCGTCATAAAGATAAAAACCTTAATTATTTTTAGATTTGC
>JYMV01053243.1_pt1 | contig 17473 bp, 15 predicted proteins | sample 338911 | NCBI WGS metagenome assembly JYMV01 (sample SAMN03354496, study PRJNA234377) | hydrothermal vent metagenome | biome: Deep sea; feature: Hydrothermal plumes at the Eastern Lau Spreading Center, Western Pacific Ocean; material: Seawater | place: Tonga | collected 2009 | depth 2000 m m
TTTTATGCCAGCCTGCAGGCCCTGGGCACTTGCATCATTAAAATATAATGTTAAGATGGAAGCTAAAATGATGAACAATGCTTTTTTCATACAAATGGATTTATGAATTGTTAAAAGAATAAAAACTGCCGCCTTCCGGTGCAAGGTGATTTTGACATATAACCCAGATCATAATTAAATTCCAATACAAAGCCGGCATATAGTGGCGTTGTTTCTTTGGGAGATGGCAAGTTTGTTACCGTATGCGTAAAAGATCCTATAGGCCCTGATGAGGAAGTAATGTCATTGAAACTGTAAACAAACCTAAGCCCAAACGATATGCCGAAATTTTCCCATCCCATCATATAACTGCCAAAGCTGAGTATGGCTGACCAATATTCCTGGTCATAATATTCCATGGCATCTATGGTGTTTATCATGGTAGTTTCAGTTATTCCTTTTGTAATACTGTACTGTCCTCCTACTTCAAAATAGCTTCCTGTCGTGCTATTTCTTCGGAGCAATAAGGGAAGGTCTAAGCGATCTATGGTAATCAACTTCTTCCAGCTCTCTTCATTCTCCGTTATGTCAAATTTTTGGTTGAATTGAAAATAAAATATTTCTCCGACCAGCTCAACGCTAGGATTGAAATTAAACCCAAGCTTAAATCCGGGTCCACCTCCCATTGAGATTTCATGGATATAATCCTGATTGTTTAAAATTGACTCATTCATCAGCCAGGTTGTAGCCAGCATGCCCTTGGCTCCTACATCGATATAGAATTGCGAATAGCCTGTAAAAGAGCTTGTAATTAGGGTCAGTGCCGTTAGTATTTTTCTCATATCTTTGAGCCTTGATAAAGGCTGGAACAAAAGTAGGAATTAATAATTAATTCGCAGCCATTTGAAACGGCCGAAGGACTATAGTACTTCATAGAAATGCTTGCTGCGTGGAAACAAGAGAAATTAATATATATGGAAATATGATTCTTGGCGTTTCCATTTAATTATTTAAAATCAATCATTAACACATGAAATTATTAGAAGAAAAAACCGTCTTGATAACTGGCGCTTCGAGAGGAATCGGAAGAGGCATGGCACTTAAATTTGCAGAGGCGGGAGCTCAGGTTGCATTTACCTATAGGTCGTCTGCGGAAAAAGCAAAAGCCCTGGAAGAAGAACTCTCTTCCTTTGGCAAAAAATGCAAGGGATACCAGTCGGATGCAGGTGAATACAAGGCAGCAGAAGAGCTCATAAATAATGTGGTGGAGGAATTTGGCACCATAGATGTTTTGGTCAATAATGCTGGAATTACCAGGGATGGGTTGTTGATGAGGATGTCTGAAGAGGACTGGAACGAGGTTATTGACACCAACCTGAAATCGGTATTCAATACCACTAAGGCGATACAAAGAACCTTGCTGAAACAGCGCTCGGGGTCTATCATCAATTTAACTTCAATAGTAGGTATAAAAGGCAATGCAGGCCAGACGAATTATGCCGCATCGAAAGCAGGGATTATTGGATTTACTAAATCAGTTGCTTTGGAACTGGGCTCTAGAAATATCAGGTGTAATGCCATAGCCCCAGGGTTTATTGAAACAGAAATGACGGCTGAACTGGATGAAAATACGGTGAAGGAATGGGCTGCGGCCATACCCTTGAAAAGGGCGGGCACAATAGATGATGTAGCCAACCTGGCCTTGTTCCTTGGCTCTGACCTTTCCACCTATGTAACGGGACAAGTGATACAGGTGGATGGTGGCATGCTTACATAATGAATGGCATTTTTATTATTGCCGGCTTCCTTTTTCTTAATTGCTTATGAAGCTTATCACTGAACTTCCTTTGTGGTTTTCTCCCTTGTGCTTATTACTGGGCGGACTATATGCATTTTTGCTATATTGGAAAGACAGCCGTTTTGAGGCCAGTAATCCACTAACAAGACGGCTCTTGGCGGCAATCCGTTTTTCTTTGGTTTCGTTTTTGGCCTTTCTCTTATTGGGCCCACTCATCAAAACATTGCTAAGGGAGGTAGAGAAACCTGTGATTGTAATTGCCCAGGATAATTCTGAATCTGTATTAATAGGCAAGGACTCCGCATATTATCGCACTGTGTATAAAGAAAATATGGCAGGGCTGATAGACGGGCTAGGCAAGAAGTTTGAAGTAAAAACCTATTCCTTTGGCGATGGCTTGGAATCTGGGATCTCCTATAAGTTTGATGATAAGCAAACAGATATATCGGCTTTGTTTGATGAGCTGTACACGGTGTATAGCAACAGAAATGTAGGAGCTGTTATTCTATGCTCTGATGGCCTGTATAATAAAGGGGCTAGCCCATTATACGATCATTCAATTGGAGAGCTCAACGCACCCATATATACTGTTGCACTTGGAGATACCAGTGTTAAAAAGGATGTTATCCTGGCCAAAGTGCTTCATAACCGCCTCGCCTACCTTGGCAATGACTTTCCCCTGGAGGTCTTGCTCGAGGCTAAGGAGCTCATGGGGGAAAAGACGACCTTAAAAGTAGAGAAAGAGGGCAAGCTGCTCTTTTCAAAGTCAATTGATATAAATAAAGAGAATTATATTGAAACAATACCCATCCAGCTTAGGGCCGATGCAACTGGGATCCAGCATTATCAGCTGCGCCTGACCACCTTGGAAGATGAGGTGAGCTATTCCAATAATATAAAAGATATTTATATCGATGTTTTGGATGGGCGGCAAAAGATCTTGCTGCTGTCCAATGCACCGCATCCGGATATTGGCGCAATAAACCAGGCAATTTTGTTAAATAAAAACTATGAGCTTGAGAACCGCTTGCTTGGTGAATATAAAAACTCAGGACCAGCTGCTGCTAATAAATTCAAAGCATATAACTTAATCATCTTACACCAGCTTCCTGCCAAAGGAAAAAGAGGCATAAAATTGGTTAAGGCTGCTGTTGCTTCAGGAACACCAATTTTGTTTTTCCTTGGAAATCAGTCAGATATCAATGGATTTAATGCCATAGAAACAGGCCTTGCAATACAGGGGGCTGGTGGCATGACCAATGAAGCCCAGGCTGTGGTAAACGATCAGTTCTCTTTGTTCTCAATAGATGATGCAATGGCTAAGCAGATGAGAGATCTGCCCCCATTAACTGTGCCTTTTGGTACTTATATAACAAGCAAATCTGCCAATGTGTTTTTAAAGCAGAAAATTGGCATGGTTAAGACCGAACAGGCCTTGATTCAGTTTCATACACTAAATGAAGTTAAGCTTGGTGTGATCGCAGGTGAGGGGATTTGGCAATGGAGGCTAAATAGCTATGAAAGGTTCGCCACCCATGACCTGTTCAATTCGCTGATATCTAAGATAGTTCAATACCTGGCCATACAATCAGATAAATCACAGTTCAAGGTGTTCTCCAAAAATAAATTCTTGGAAAATGAGGAGCTCCGCTTTGACGCTGAGGTATATAATAGCAGCTATGAGCTGGTGAATGATCCGGAGGTAAATATGACCATAATAAATAGTGATGACCAGCACTTTCCATACACCTTTTCAAGAACTGGCCATGGGTATAAGCTCAATGCAGGGAAGCTTCCTGCAGGATCGTATAAATACAAGGCGGTAGTATCCTTAAGTGAAAAAGTAATCCAGGAAACGGGTGCCTTTACCATTGTTCCTGTTCAGATAGAGTCTTTTCGGACGATAGCAGATTACCAGCTATTATATAATTTAGCATTAAAATTTGGCGGTAAGATGATCGCAAAAGAAGAAATATCTGCCCTTGTGCAAGAAATATCTGCACGTGATGACATTAAACCAATTTCTTATACAGAAAAGCGGCTGAAAGAATTAATTAACCTAAAATGGGTTTTCTTTGTACTCCTGTTCTTGCTTTCAACAGAGTGGTTTGTACGAAAGAGGGCTGGTGTTTATTAGAAAGCCAATACAGGATTTATTATCAATAATTAATTATAATATGGATTCAAAGTCAATTTTTGTTCTTATAGTGGGCATTTTAACCTTCAATTACCTCTTGGGACGGTTTTTAAGCTATTTGAATGATACCAGGCGCAGTACGGAATTGCCCCAGGAACTAGAGGGAATTTATGATGAAGGGAAATACAAAAAGCAGCAGGAATATGATAAAGAGAACAGCCGTTTTTCAATGCTGACTGCTACCTTTTCTTTTACAATCATGTTATTGATGCTGCTATTTGATGGCTTTGCTTGGGTAGATGGCCTGGTAACCACGATGACGGATCATGCCATACTTGCCGTCCTGCTATTTTTTGGAATACTTGGGCTGGCCTCAGATATTATAGGCATTCCATTTTCGCTATACGGTACTTTTGTAATAGAAGAGAAATATGGCTTTAACCGCACTACGGTCAAGACCTTTATTCTTGACAAACTAAAGGGTTATTTGCTGGGCGGACTCATAGGTGGGGGCTTATTAGCCCTTTTTGTCTGGTTTTATGATACGGCTGGAGACTTGTTTTGGGTATATGCCTGGAGCTTGTTTTCTGGGTTTGCATTGTTTATGACCGCTTTTTATGCCTCAATAATTGTCCCTCTCTTTAATAAGCTTACACCACTTGAATCTGGAAGCTTAAGAGAGGCCATTGAAGATTATTGCAAGAAGGTAAACTTTAAGCTCAACGACCTGTTTGTGATGGATGGCTCAAAGCGTTCTGCCAAAGCCAATGCCTTTTTCAGTGGCTTGGGTGCAAAGAAGAAGATAGTGCTTTATGATACGCTTATAGAAAACCATACGAAAGAGGAGCTGGTGGCTGTGCTTGCCCATGAAGCAGGTCATTTCAAGAAAAAACATACCAGGTCCTCCTTGATTATATCAATCTTGCAAACAGGCCTGATGATGTACATTCTTTCTCTGGTAATAGGAAGTCCGGCGCTTTCCCAGGCACTGGGTGTCCAGGAGCAGAGCTTTCATATTGGTTTGCTGGTGTTCAGCCTGCTTTACAGTCCGTTGTCTATGATCATGGGTATTGGCATGAATATGCTTTCCAGGAAGAATGAATATGAAGCTGATGCTTTTGCCAGGGATACTTATAACGGAGAGGCCTTGGCATCCGCCCTAAAAAAACTGTCGGTAGACAATTTGAGTAACCTGACCCCACATCCCTTTTATGTCTTTTTGAATTATTCGCACCCTACATTATTGCAGCGATTGAATGCATTGAAAATTGCCGATTAATTATTATTGCTACCGGCCAATATATTGTTTACTTTTGCCGACCATAGTAAAAATCAATTTGCGTCAAGTAAACTAAATATTAGAAAAAATGAATCAACAACCACAATTAGATTTAAAAAAACTGAGGCCAATTTTATTCACTGTTATTGGTGTAATATTTCTTCTTTCAATAGGTAAGTTCTGGGTAACCATCCCTTCAGGTCATGCCGGAGTGATCTACAAGAAATTTAGCGGAGGGGTAGACGTTACTGAAGCTCCTTTTGGTCAAGGCTTTCACCTGCTGGCACCATGGAATGACATGCACGTTTATGAGATAAGGCAGACTGAGAAGACAGAAACCATGACAGTGCTTTCTTCCAACTTATTGGAGATACAGTTAGACATTACTACTTTTTATCAGCCTATTTTGGGTAAATTGGGTTATCTGGAAGTGGAGAGGGGTAATGCTTATGCCTCTGTTGTTGTAATTCCTATTATGCGTTCGGTTGTTAGAGAGGTAGTAGCTCAGTTTCTCCCTGAAGAAATAAATACGACAAAAAGAGATCTCCTGAAAAATAAGATTATTGAACTAAGCACTGTAAAGCTGGCAGAGAATTATGTTCAGCTGAATGATATCCTTATTAGGAACATTAATCTTCCAGATAAGCTAAAAGCTTCCATTGAAAAGAAGTTGCAGCAAGAGCAAGAAGCACTTGAATACGAGTTTAAGATCGACAAGGAAAAATTGGAAGCGGACAGAAAGAGAATTGAGGCACAGGGTATCCAGGATTTCCAGAAGATCATTACGCAGAGTATCAATGACAAACTCCTTAGGAGGCTACCTTGAAACTTGCTGAATCCAACAATGCAAAAGTTATTGTGGTCGGTAGTGGAAAAGACGGTTTGCCCTTAATTTTAGGTGGCAATTAATAATCACTTTTATAAAAGGCCTTCCCTTACCTGGGAGGGCTTTTTTTTGTCTTTTTATTTTGAAAAAACGAAATATACTTCTTCTGTTATTCCTAATATCCCTGCTCGCAGGGGGGCTCTTTAGAAATGCGGTTCTCCAAGCTGTTGGGTCTTTGTTAATTGCAGAGGACCCTCTTGAGAGAGCAGATGCCATATTTCTTTTAGGTGGTGGCTCCTATGACAGGGGCAGGGAGGCAGCGAAACTATTTGGAGAAAAGTATGCTGATTTCATTATTTCTACCGGAGGTCAAATTTCAGGCACGCTGAAATCTCTAGATATGCCATATAAAGAGGCGATGGTCTCAAAGATTGGGATGGTAAAAAACCATCAGCTGGACCCCGAAAGCATCATTGCGATAGAGGAAGGAACCAGTACCAGGGAAGAAGCAGCACTGATACTCAAATATTGCCAGCAAAGAGAATTCTCAAAGATCATTATTCTTTCTTCAAAATTCCATACCAGAAGGGTAGGGTGTGTTTTTAAGCCTTTATTTGAGGAAAACGGTATAGAGCTGATGGTTCACGGAGCTCCCAGCTCCAAATATGATGAGGATGAATGGTGGAAAAAAGAGGAGGGTATGATCATGGTCAATAATGAGTACATGAAGCATATATATTACTTTTTCAAGTATTAACCTTTAAAAGTTCTCTAAGCAAGTCCTCAAGCTTGTATAGCTCATCTCTAAGCATCGCTGCCTCTATGAAGTCAAGGTTTTTAGCAGCCTTTTCCATAGATCGCTTTGTTTTGGCTACTGCCTTTTTTAGCTGCTCAGCATTCATGTATTGAACAACTGGGTCTAAAGCAATATTCTTAATGTCTTCTTGTGCATATATCTTTTCTCCAGCACCTACAATGGAAGATTGTTTAAGGATGTCTTCCTGTGTCTTTTTAATCTGTTGTGGAGTAATACCATGCCTGGTGTTATAAGCCATCTGCTTTGCACGTCTTCTATTTGTTTCGTCAATGGTCCTCTTCATTGAATCAGTCTCTTTGTCTGCATACATGATCACCTTGCCATTGATATGCCTGGCTGCTCTTCCTGCTGTTTGCGTCAAGGCCCTGCTGGATCTTAGAAAACCTTCCTTGTCAGCATCCAATATTGTAACCAAGGACACTTCCGGAAGGTCAAGGCCTTCGCGCAAAAGGTTGATGCCTACCAGCACATCAAATTTCCCCAATCTTAAATCTCTCAGTATTTCTACCCTCTCAAGCGTTTCTATATCTGAATGAATATACCTGCATTTAATGTCAAGATTGAATAGGTATTTTGATAATTCTTCAGCCATCCTTTTGGTTAGGGTAGTTATCAGCACCCGCTCCTTCTTCTTGATTCTCTCAGCAATCTCGTCCATCAGGTCATCTATCTGATTAAGGCTTGGCCTTACTTCAATTTCCGGATCCAGCAATCCAGTTGGGCGGATTAACTGTTCGACAATTACGCCTTCAGACTTTTCCAATTCATAATCGGCGGGAGTAGCACTTACATAGATCACCTGGTTCATAAGGCTATCAAACTCATTAAAATTCAAGGGCCTGTTATCAAGGGCTGCTGGCAGCCTGAATCCATAGTTCACCAAATTTTCCTTGCGGGAACGATCTCCACCAAACATCCCGCGGATTTGTGGTATGGTAGCATGACTTTCATCTATAAAGGAGATATAATCCTTGGGAAAATAGTCCAACAAGCAAAAGGGGCGATCTCCGGGGCTCCTGCCATCAAAGTACCTTGAGTAGTTCTCAATCCCTGAGCAATAACCCAGCTCCTTCATCATTTCAATATCATAGTTTACCCGTTCTTTGACCCTTTCTGCTTCTTCAATACAAGAAGAGTCTATCAGGTAATCAACATGTTCATCGAGGTCATATTTGATCTGGCCTATTGCTGCCTCTATCTTGTCCTTTGTAGTGACAAAGAGGTTTGCCGGATAGATAGCAGCGCTATCGAGCGCTCCTTTCTTTGATCCTGTTATGGGGTCGAAGGAATGAATCTCTTCTATCTCATCTCCCAAAAAGAGAAACCTGAATCCCAGGTCATTATATGCCAGGAAGACATCAACCGTATCGCCCCGCACTCTAAAGTTGCCTCTTTTAAAATCTGATTCAGACCTGGAATATAGGCTGTCGACAAGCTGGTGGAGAAATTTGTTTCTGCTGAGATTTTGGCCCTTAACTATGTTAATAACTGACTTGTGAAAATCTGCAGGATTGCCAATACCATAAATGCACGATACTGAAGAGACAACGATGATATCTTTTCTTCCTGTTAATAAGGAGGATGTAGTGCTCAGGCGTAGCTTTTCAATCTCCTCGTTGATGGAGAGGTCTTTCTCAATATAGGTGTTCGTAACAGGCATATATGCTTCCGGTTGGTAATAATCATAATAGGAAACAAAATATTCTACAGCATTTTCTGGGAAAAACTGCTTGAATTCTCCATATAGCTGTGCCGCCAGGGTCTTGTTGTGGCTTAGGATCAGTGTTGGGCGATTAAGATTTTGGATGACGTTGGCCATGGTAAATGTTTTACCAGAGCCAGTAACTCCTAATAATGTTTGGGAATGTTCGTTTCTTTTTATGCCTTCAGTAAGCTGCTCAATAGCACCTGGCTGGTCACCTGTTGGAAAGAAATCAGAGGTAAGCTTAAAGTCCATGCAAAAATTATGATAAGGCCACGAAATTAATCATCTTATGCCACTTAGAGGCAAATCTATAGATTCCAGATTTCCCAGCTTTTCTCTGCCTGTAGTTCTAGCATTTCCATGCCATTCTTAATTTGTGCCCCATTACCCTTGCATCGTTTTAGCAGCGCTGTTTCTGCTGGATTGTAGATAAGGTCATAGACTAGATGTTCAGGTCCAACGCTATTTAATGGTATGTCTGGACATAGGTTTATGTCAGGAAACATGCCAATTGGTGTGCAATTGATGATGAGCGTATGCTGTTTTATCAGCTCTTCATTTAGCTCCTGATAAGAAAGATCCTCATCATTCTTTGGCTCTCTTGAAACCTGTAAAAAGGAGATTCCTAATGTGTTTAATGCATAGCTAACAGCCTTTGAGCTTCCTCCAGTACCCAATACCAGGGCATTGGAATGCTTTTTCTTTAACAAGGGCAATAAGGATGTTTTAAAGCCGTGCACATCTGTATTATATCCAATTAACCTGGGTTTATCATTGTCCGTATTCCTCTGGATCTTTATGGTATTAACAGCCCCAATGGTCTTCGCTTCTTCTTCTGTTTCGTCTAATAGCTCAAGGACGTCTCTTTTAAATGGTACTGTAACATTCAAGCCACACAGGGTCTTATCTGCCTGGACTAATTCAATAAGCTCAGATGCATCTTCCAAGGGGAAAAGCTCATAGCTGCAATCCTTAATACCATCTTTTTTGAATTTTTCTGTAAAGTACTTCTTGGAAAAAGAGTGTTCCAAGGGGTTGCCAATAAGTCCAAAGGTTTTCACGAGATATATTTATAATTCACCCAGGAAGGATTTTGCGCTAATTAATTTTATTCTCCTTGTTCATCTTTTCTCCAAGCCATTCAATACCAAAAACCAAGATGAATCCCGTAATTGTAAATAATATCGCCATAGCTATATGGCCTGTTTCATCAGGCATTTGATTCTCTTGAATATACGGTATAGATATTCCATGTGAATTGATTCTATATTCAAGGGTTTCTTTCCAGGGCCAAACTTTATTTAAAGACCCAACTAAAAATCCCGTAAGGACTGCCATGGTAGTACCTGGATATTTTTTAAAGAGAAATGATACTAATCTGGCAAAGCTCAACAACCCAGCGATGCAACCACAAGCAAAGACACTAAGGATAGTGCCATTATCCAATAGCATTGCCGTGTCACCAACCTTTATTCCTTCCACTAAATTGCTTATGGATCCTAGAACTATGGGATATGCCCCCATCAGAAGCAAAATGAAGCTTCCAGAAATACCGGGCAGTATCATTGCACATATTGCAATAAAACCAGCAAGAAATAGATACCAGCTTGCATCTGTCCCACTTGCAGGGGATATAATTGTAATCCAAAACGCAATGATAGTACCTAGCGCAAGTCCGAGAATATTTTTAAAATTCCATTTGGTTATCTGCTTTCCTATATAAATAGAAGAGGCTAAAATCAATCCAAAAAAGAAAGACCATAGCAGTATTTTTTCTTTAGTCTCAACAGGATCTCCGACAATATCAGCCAGAACGCTGGCCAAACTTATTATGCTTGCACTTATGCCAAATAACAAAAAAAGAAAGAAATTTCCATTAATAGCTTTCCAGAAATCTGAAACCCTGCCTTTAAATAGTAGTCGAAAAGCGTTAAGATTAATGGCACTAATGGAATCCAGCAGCTCTTGATATATTCCTGTAATAAAGGCAATTGTACCTCCTGAAACACCAGGCACTACATCTGCACTGCCCATCAGGATTCCTCGAAGACTAATGCCTAAATATTCCTTTAAGCTTCTGGTTTTCATAGGATTGAAATACTAGGACCATTGTTTTAAATTGGAAGCCTTTGGGTTGGTATAGGTGTCAAACGTATCGCCTCTTAAGCCCAATCGCAATGTTTCTAAGGGTATTAGCTCATTTGGAGCAATGTTTCCAAGGTTTACGTTGGCACCAAGCAATTTAATAAACCAGACCTGCTGTGCTTTTTGCGGGGCCTCCCACAACATCTTTTCAGCGGGTATTTTTGTAAGGATCTCATCAACCAATCCAGACCTGACCTCGCCAGATGACCTAAAAAGTCCAACATTACCACCCTCTCTTGCTTCACCAATTACTTTCCAGGACCCTGCTTCCAACTCCTTATTGATCAGCTCGATCCATTTATATGGCGGTATGATAATATCAGAATCTTTGGAGCCCACTTCAGAAACGACAGTGGTTTGTTCGGACAATTTTGAAATATACTTGCATTTTTCATCGTGAGGCATGTCAACACATCCATCTGAAACTTCTACAAGCTCTAGCTTATATTGGTCTACCAGCTTTCTGTATTCGTCAAATAAGCCTTTTGAAACGAAAACTTCAAACAGCGTGCCTCCGAAACAGGCTTTTATATCCGCCTCTTTATATAATGCAAGTTTCTTTTCGAGGTCATTTGTAATGAAAGACGTGCCAAAGCCCAATTTTGCAATATCAATATACTGATGGCTGGCAGCGAGAACATCTTCAACTTGCCTAATACTAAGGCCTTTATCCATCATCATCGTTAAGCCATTATTACGTGGCTTTATCACTCTTTCTGGTAATCCAGGGATGTTAAAATTCATAATTGATGTAAAAATCAGGATGCAAATTTAATAAAATGTAAGGATAATCATAATTACCCATATGTTCCTATCAGGTCAAGGATAGTGGCATTCTTTTTTGTTTCAGGATGGAAATCAAAAAGTAGTGTATGCTTGTCATAATTAAGCTTAAGGGCCTTTTCAAAGATTTCATATGCCGTTCTCTTATCCTTCAAGCTTAATAACAGACCACAATAATAATAATACAGGTCTGGATTTTCTGGGTTTTTCTTTATTCCATCCCTGATGATTTTAATAGCCTGCTTATTGTTTTTAACTTTGATTAACATTGCGCCATAATTTACCCAGGCTTTAATATTGAAAGGGTCTAGGCTTATTGCCTTGTTATAGGCATAAACAGCATCTTCAATTTCATCAAATTTTAGAATTAGGTTAGCATATTCCATCCAGTTTTCTGAGCATTCCGGATCAATGTCAATAGCTTTTCTGATATAAGTTAAACCTTCATCTGGCTTATTCAGCTTGTTTAAAATAATTCCCATTGCCAGCCATGCATCTGAAAACTCCGGATCTAATTTTATTGTTTCTTGGTATTGTTCCAAGGCCTCTTCAGACCTTCCAGCCTTTTCAAGACATTCACCTATATAGTAATAGGTGTACGCTTCAGGATCCTCATATTTAAAAGTTTCTTTGTACAAAGCAATTGCTTCATGATAGTTGCCTAAATGAGCTAATGCATGTGCTTTATTGAAATATCCAGATGCAAAATTTTCGTCGATGGCAATTGCGAAATCATATGCATTGATCGCATTCAAGTGCTTGCCCATTTTGCTATAGGAGATCCCAAGATTGTACCAGGCAGCATGCGAATATGGGTGCTGGTCCAGGTACTTTATATAATATTTTGTACTTTCTTCCAACAAGTTCTCCTCTTCATAACAAAAAGCCAGCTCATATAAAGCTATTTCTTGGTCTGGGTTTTCTTCAATAGCTTTTTTAAAATAAATGAGTGCCTTTTTATTCAGGTTTAGGCTCTGGTATTCAAAAGCAATGCACATTAAAATGTCATCCTTTTCCACTTCTAGATCCAGCGCTTTTTTATAACAGTTGATTGAATTAGCATGCTCTCCTAATTGAGAAAGGATATTCCCCTTGATGATATATAGCTCATTATTATCAGGGCAAATGGTCTCAATTATCTTTATGGTGCAAAGTCCTTCGTTGGGCTTCTTCATATCTGAAAGCAGATGGGCTTTTCTTATCAGAAGGTTAAAAGAAAAAGGATGTAAGGAAAGGCCAAACTCCAGGGTCTTTAATGCATCTGGCCAACGGTACTCACCAATGTAATGATCAACAATATCTTCTATCTCATGTACATCAAAGAAGTACTCAGTTTTGTTTTTAATCATCTCTTCAAAGCGCTTGATTGAAGAACCCACTTCATTATGCTTGTCTGGATAATTACTTTCTTCTTCCATGAGATTTATGGCTTTTAACTTGACCTACAACAAATTTAATAAAAATCAAGCGCAGTTATGAGGGTAATTAAAGACATATCAACAATTAATTAACAGGTTCTTATTGTTTGACCGTACGTGCAAATTGGTGTTCTTGCGATTAAAAAAGACTTATCTTTGCCTGATAAAAACTGTATTTATGACCTTGATAAAATCAATTTCTGGAATTCGTGGGACGATTGGAGGAAAAGCAGGAGATGGCCTGACTCCAATGGACATTGTCAAATTTGTATCAGCTTTTGGATATTGGATTTCAAGGAGCCAAGCCAATGCCAGGAGCAAGGTCGTAATTGGAAGAGATGCCAGGATCTCAGGTGCAATGCTCAATAGCTTGACTTCAGGTACCTTGCAAGGCCTGGGAATTGATGTGATTGACCTTGGCTTGTCTACTACCCCTACAGTGGAGGTAGCTGTTGTTGAGGAAAAGGCCCAAGGAGGGATCATACTGACAGCCAGCCATAATCCGAAGCAATGGAATGCTTTAAAGCTCCTTAATGAAAAAGGAGAGTTCATTTCCGGTGAAGATGGTGCAGAGGTTTTAGAGATTGCTGAAAACGAGAGCTTTAGATTTGCAGAGGTTGATGAGCTAGGTACCATTGAGTTTAAGCATGACTGGATCGAAAAGCATATTGAGATGATTTTAGAATTACCTGGAGTTAATAAAGATCTTATTACTTCCATGGATTTTAAAGTTGCTATTGATTGTGTTAATTCTACTGGCGGATTGGCTTTACCACCACTACTAAAAGCATTGGGAGTAGCAAAGGTTATTGAGCTTTATTGTGAGCCCTCGGGTGATTTTCCACATAATCCTGAACCGCTCCCCGAGAATTTAAAAGATTTGTCAGCTATTGTTAAGGACCAGGGAGCCCATCTTGGCTTTGCTGTTGATCCTGACGTAGATCGCCTGGCTATTGTATGTGAAGATGGGGAAATGTTTGGCGAGGAATACACGTTAGTTGCAGTAGCTGACTATGTGCTGGGGCTCAATAAAGGTCCTGTAGTATCTAACCTTTCTTCTTCAAGGGCATTGCGCGATGTTGCAGAAAACCATGGTCAGCAATATTTCGCTTCTGCCGTTGGTGAAGTGAATGTGGTAAGCATGATGAAATCACACAATGCTGTTATAGGAGGTGAAGGAAATGGTGGGATCATCGTGCCGGACCTGCACTATGGAAGAGATGCATTAGCTGGCATTGCTCTGTTTCTTTCACATCTTGCAAAATCAGGTAAGAAGTGCTCGGAATTGCGTGCTATTTACCCTGAATATCATATGTCAAAAAATAAGATAGCGCTGACTCCTGAAATTGATGTGGACCAAATTCTTGACTTAATAGCTTCGAGAAACAGGAAAGAGAAAGTTAGTACTGTTGATGGTGTGAAAATAGATTATGAAAATGGTTGGGTTCATTTGCGAAAATCGAATACTGAGCCCATTATTAGGATTTACTCAGAAAGCACTACTCCTGAAAAAGCGCAGGAATTGGCTCAAGCAATCATTGATGATGTCAATGTTATTGTCCAATAATAAGTTTGTTTAGATGAAAGTTTATCTAGATAATGCGGCTACTACGTCTCTGGATCCTGCGGTGCTTGATGCCATGTTACCTTATTTGAAGGACAAGTATGGCAACCCCTCCTCCATTCACGCATACGGTAGGGAATCAAGGTCGGCCATTGAAAAAGCACGTAGAACGATAGCAGATCATTTTAGTGTATCTCCTGGAGAGATCTTTTTTACTTCCGGTGGGACAGAAGCCAATAATATGGCACTTCATTCAGGTATAAGGAGCTTGGATATAAAAAATGTAATCTCCTCAAAATTGGAACACCATGCTGTATCACATACTCTAAATTATTTGGAAGCGGCAGGTAATATCAAGGTGCATTGGGTAAATCTGAAAGACAATGGTGTAATTGATATGGACCATATGGAACATTTACTTGGTAGCAATGAACAGGTTATGGTAAGTCTTATGTATGCTAATAATGAGATTGCTAATCTCCTTCCTGTACAGAAAGCAGGCAGCTTGTGTGAAAACCATAATGCTGTTTTTCATTCTGATGTAGTACAGGCAATTGGGCATTATCCTATAGATTTCCAGGAATTAAAATTGAATATGGCATCTTGTTCGGCACATAAATTTCATGGGCCAAAGAGCACAGGATTTTTATATGTGCAGGGAGATTGCTTATTACAGCCTTTTATTCATGGAGGGCCCCAGGAACGAAATATGCGAGGAGGTACAGAAAATGTATATGGAATAGTTGGCTTGGCCAAAGCGCTGGATCTTGCTGTGGAGAATATGGATAAGGACAGAGCACATATTGAAGGGTTGAAATCCTATATGATGACTGAATTGCAAACAGCTATAGAGGGTGTCCTTTTTAATGGTGAAAGTGGAGTCGATAGCTTATATACTATACTGAATCTCTCTCTACCTATTACAGAAAAGCGTGAGATGCTTCTCTTTAATCTTGATATTAAAGGTATTGCTGTATCTGGCGGTTCAGCCTGTTCTTCAGGAGTATCAGAAGACTCTCACGTACTTATGGCCATTGGTACAGATATGGAACGGCCCTCAGTCAGAATCTCGTTCTCAAAGTACAATACGAAGACTGATATAGACTATTTGGTAAAAACATTGGTGGAGGTTCTTTAGCGGATGCAGTAAAAGATAAAGTATTGCACTGACCCCAGTCCTGTTTACATGTTCTTCAGTTCTCCAACGAGGTCGGTAATAACTTTCTTGGCATCGCCAAAGAGCATTGAGGTCTTATCATCAAAGAACAGCTCATTATCAATGCCAGCATAGCCGGCACTCATTGAACGTTTCACTATAATGATCTTCTTAGCCTGACTTACCTCAAGGATCGGCATTCCATAAATTGGGCTTTGTGGATCTGTATTTGCTGCAGGATTTACAACGTCGTTCGCACCTACGATAAGCACCACATCAGTGGTTGGGAATTTTGGATTTATATCATCCATTTCAACCAGCTTGTCGTATTCAACGTTAGCCTCGGCCAGGAGAACATTCATATGGCCCGGCATGCGCCCTGCTACTGGATGAATAGCATACTTAACTTCCACACCGTTTGCTTCTAGCATCTGTTGAAACTCGGCCATTATGTGTTGTGCCTGTGCTACTGCCAAGCCATAGCCGGGAACCATCACGACTGACTGAGAGTAGTTCATCATTACAGCAGCATCGCTTGCACTGGTTTCTTTTACAATTTTAGCGATACCATCTGCTCCGGTAACAGTTCCACTGCCACCGCCGCCACCAAAGGCACCAAAGACTACATTTGTCAGTGAACGGTTCATGCCTTCACACATGGCAATAGTTAAAATAGTTCCGGAAGCCCCAACAAGAATACCGCCGATAATCATCACATTATTACTATATATAAAGCCGGCTAGCGCAGCAGCAATACCACTCAAGGAATTCAACAGTGAAATAACAACAGGCATATCAGCGCCACCGATTGGAATTACGAATAGGATACCATATACTAACGATATTCCGAAGAGGATGTAGATCCACATTATTGGTTCATCAATTTTATCTAATAACAAACAAATAGTTAATCCTGCGATGATAACCATGACTAGCGTATTCAGAATATTGTAGAAAGGTAGCCTTATGTCTTTGTTCAAGTTGCCATTTAATTTTGCAAAAGCAACCATAGAGCCAGAGAAGGTTAATGTTCCAACTACCAGGCAGCTTAATACCGTCGAAAATGTTATTACATCACCACCTATTGCAGGACCAAACTCAATCAGGCCAATGAAAGCAGAACAGGCACCACCCATACCATTAAACAGAGATACCATCTGAGGCATAGCAGTCATTGCGATTTTTTTAGCTGCTAGCAAGCCTGCAATTCCTCCTATAAGAATTCCACCAGCAATCCAACCATAGTGCTCCATGTCAATTCCAACTCCGTCTTTTTTGTATAAGAAAAGAGTTGCAATAATTGCTATACCCATTCCTATTCCCGCTTGCATATTTCCAGTTCTTGCAGTTTGCGGGTGACCAAGCTTCTTCAAGCCCATCATGAACATAACTACCGAAATTATATATGCGATCTCTAAATAATATGCACTCATCATTCTAATTATTAGATTTTATCAAAAAGGTAATTGCTACTCGGTTTCGCTTTTAGGTTTCTTCTTAAACATCTCAAGCATTCGATCTGTTACCACAAATCCACCGACAACATTAAAGGTTCCTAATATGACAGCTATGAGACCAAAGACTTTAAACATTAAAGTATCAGCGTAGCCCATAACTATGATTGCCCCAATCATTACCACCCCACTCATCGCATTGGCACCCGACATTAGAGGTGTATGCAATACAGATGGTACATTGGCGATCAAAACAAATCCCACGAAAATGGCGAGAATTATGATGTAGATCATCTGTTGGTTCTCTCCTATAAAAGAAATTGCTGTTTCCATAATAATTGTGTATTAAATATACTTAAGATGCTGCAGCTTCCTCTTTAGGAAGTACAGTTGGGTGAACCTTCTCACCCTT
>JYMV01050907.1_pt1 | contig 17471 bp, 18 predicted proteins | sample 338911 | NCBI WGS metagenome assembly JYMV01 (sample SAMN03354496, study PRJNA234377) | hydrothermal vent metagenome | biome: Deep sea; feature: Hydrothermal plumes at the Eastern Lau Spreading Center, Western Pacific Ocean; material: Seawater | place: Tonga | collected 2009 | depth 2000 m m
TTGAGGTTCCCGGGCTTGAGGGCGGGCGTAGTGTGGTGGATGTGCGGCCCGAGAAAACAACGGGATTGGCGAGTTGATGGCAAGAATAATCGCAGTAACGAATCAGAAGGGTGGGGTTGGTAAAACCACTACCTGTGTCAATATTGGCGCGTCGCTGGCGTCGGCGGGGCGCAAAGTGCTTGTCGTTGATCTGGATCCTCAGGGCAATGCGACGACTGGATGTGGCATCGACAAACATAAACTGGCGGCGTCAAGCTGCGAGGTGTTGCTGGGCGACGTGGCAGCGGCCGAGGCGATCGAGCGAGTTGATGGCGCGATGCTCGATGTGATCGGCGCCAACGGTGACCTGACCGCCGCCGAGGTTGGTTTGATGAACGCACCCTTGCGCGAGCGGCGTCTGCGTCTGGCGCTGGAGCCACTCGCGGATGATTACGACTATATACTGATAGATTGTCCGCCGTCGTTGAACATGCTGACGGTGAATGCACTGGTTGCGGCCAACGGGGTGCTGATCCCGATGCAATGCGAGTATTACGCCCTGGAAGGACTGTCGGCCTTGCTCGGCACGGTGGAGCAGATTCGGGGGTCTCTGAATACTGGGCTGCAAATTGATGGCCTGCTGCGAACCATGTTTGATCGCCGCAACAAGCTGTCGACCGAGGTGTCGGCGCAATTGTCCGACCATTTTGGTGATCGCCTGTTCGAGACGGTGATTCCGCGTAACGTGCGTCTGGCCGAGGCTCCGAGTTACGGCTTGCCGGTGATGATGTACGACAGTAGCTCCAAGGGCGCGCATGCGTATTTGCAGGCGGCAAAAGAAATGATGGGTCGAATTGAAGTGGGTGATCGTCCGACCACTGGGTCGAGTGGGGTGTCTGACAGCCCTTCGATGCCGAGTGAGTCGCCGAACGCGCCACCGCAGTAGAGGAAAGATTATGGCAGTGCGAAAGGGTGGATTGGGTCGAGGGTTGGATGCGTTGCTCGGCGGGGCAGCGAAGCCCACGCCGGCGGAGGTGGAGTTGGTGGCGGAGGGTGACGCCTCTGTTGGTACTGAACAATCTGGGGCGTTGGCGCTGCAGAGTCTGCCGGTGGATTTGATCGGCCGCAGTCCCTATCAGCCACGCACCGAGTTTGACCCAGAACGACTGCAGGAGCTGGCTGACTCGATTCAGGCTCAGGGCGTGATTCAGCCGGTGGTGGTGAGGCCGCTGCGGGATGGGCGTTATGAGCTGATTGCGGGCGAGCGCCGTTGGCGCGCGGCGCAACTTGCGGGTCTGCACGATATTCCCGTGGTGGTACGCGATGTGCCCGATCAGGCCGCGATGGCCATGGCATTGATTGAGAACATCCAGCGCGAAGACCTCGGCGCGGTTGATGAGGCGCAGGCCTTGCAGCGATTACATAAGGATTTTGAGCTTACGCATCAAGAAGTGGCCGACGCAGTAGGGCGCTCGCGTGCGGCAGTCAGCAATATGATCCGTTTACTGGATCTGCAGCCGGAGGTGTTGGCGTTGTTGTCGGCAGGCGATCTCGATATGGGTCACGGCAGGGCGCTGTTGGCGCTTGAGGGTACTCTACAGGTTGAGGCCGCAACCACAGTGGCAGGGCGGGGCCTGTCGGTGCGCGAAACCGAGAAGTTGGTGCAACGGTTACGCAGGCAGCCAGAGACGGTGAGCATCAATCTGCCCGAGATAGACCCGGATGTGCGGCGATTGCAGCAGGATTTGACCGATAAACTGGGTTGCCCGGTGACGATTCAGGTCGGCCGGGGCGGTTCGGGCAAGCTGGTGGTCGAGTACACCACTCTGGAAGAGCTGGACGGGCTGCTGGAACACATCCACTGAAATACGCCCTTGCCGCAGACGCCATTCGACGGTTCCGGCCCGAGCTGCAATGACCAAGCAAGCGGGCAAGGCCAATTTTTCTGCCAAGGACATAGATTTTATTTGACCTGCCATTGATCAAATCTTATACTTGCGCGGCTTACATACAGCGCTTTTGGGCGCGCGCGACATTTTTCAGGTGACCTGTAGTGCAGCGAGAGGCCAAGCGATTGCTTCTGGCACAACTGGCGACGTCAGTCGTACTCTACGGTACGTTGCTGGCCGTCGCGGTGGAATCGCCGCAATCCGGCCTAGTTGGTGGTTTGATCGCCACATTGACCAATGCCTTTGTCGCCTATCGGGTGTTTGGCGCCTATTCGGCGCAGGATACCAGCGAACTGGTTTCGCGGTTTTATCTTGCGGCCATTGGAAGGCTGTTGCTGGTCGCCGCGCTATTTGCGGTAACGATCATTTATATGCAGCCATTGAACGGTCTGGCGCTGTTTGGTGGCTTTTTTATGGTACAGATGGTACCGGTTTTTGTGCCGATGGCACGTGGTAATGACTAAGAATTTTTACATAGCATGACAACCGAAACGCTTACATCAAGCGACTATATTAGGCACCATCTGACCAACCTTACCTACGGCAAGCTGCCCGACGGTAGTTGGGGTTTTGCGCACGGCGCGGAAGAAGCCAAGGCCATGGGCTTTACTTCTATTAATGTTGACACCATGTTCTGGTCGCTGCTGCTGGGCGCAGGATTTCTGTATTTCTTCTACCGCATTGGCAAGACGGCGACCGCTGGCGTTCCCAGCGGCGCGCAGAATTTCGTCGAGATGATCATCGATTTTATCAATACCAGTGTGCGTGGCTCGTTCAGCGGCAAGAATGACATGATCGCGCCGTTGGCGTTAACCATCTTCATCTGGATTTTTCTGATGAATCTGATGGATCTGTTTCCAGTGGATCTGATTCCGTGGCTGGTGGGGCTCGGCGCGAATGCGCTATGGGGTGTGGATCCGCATCAAGTGTATTGGAAGGTGGTTCCCAGCACCGATCCCAACACCACCTTTGGTATGGCCATCGGCGTATTTGCGTTGGTGATCTATTACAGCATCAAGATGAAAGGTATAGGCGGTTTTGTCGGCGAACTGACACTGCAACCGTTTGGCAAATGGGGCCTGCCGTTCAATCTGTTTCTGGAGGGCGTCAACCTGATTTCGAAGCCGGTATCACTGTCGTTACGACTGTTCGGCAATATGTATGCTGGCGAAATGATTTTTATCCTGATTGCAATCATGTACAGTGCCGGGCCGGTCGCCGGTGTGTCGGCCGGATTCCTGCAGTTGGCATGGGCAATTTTTCACATTTTGGTGATCACGCTGCAGGCGTTCATCTTTATGACCCTGACCATCGTCTATCTCGATATGGCGCATCAGGAACACCACTAAACCAGATTTTATTTTTTTAACTTTTAACACGTTTGATCTAATTGGGAGACCAAAACTCATGGAAATGGCATCCGCACTGCTCTACATCGCCGCCGCTCTTATGCTGGGCCTCGGCGCACTTGGCGCCGCCGTCGGTATCGGCGTACTCGGGGGCCGCTTTCTCGAAGGCGCTGCTCGTCAGCCCGAGCTGATTCCAATGCTGCGTACGCAGTTCTTTATCGTCATGGGTCTGACCGATGCCGTGCCAATGATCGCCGTTGGTCTGGGCATGTACGTCTTATTCGCTGTTGCCGGCTAAATCAAGTAATCCGGCTGGATTACTTTTGAAGAGGTGATGGGATGAACTTTAACCTGACCTTGATAGGACAGCTTGTATCGTTCGCGGTATTTGTTTGGTTCTGCATGAAGTTTGTGTGGCCGCCACTGGTTGCCGCACTGGATGAGCGCACTGCTAAAATCGCTGATGGTTTGGCGTCTGCCGAACGTGGCGTGCATGAACAGGAACTCGCTGAAAAGCGTGCGACGGAAGTTCTGCACGAAGCCAAGCAGCAGGCCTCAGATATTATCGCACTGTCGCAAAAGCGCGCCGCTGAGATTGTTGATGAAGCCAAAGGCGACGCGCGGACTGAAGGCGAGCGCATCGTGCACGCGGCGGAAGCCGAGGTGGAGCAGGAAGTGAACCGGGCGCGCGAACATTTGCGCACACAGGTGGCAACGCTGGCGATGGCCGGAGCTGAAAAAATCCTGAAGAAGGAAATCGACGTGAATGCGCATCAGGAAATCCTTGATCGTCTCGCGTCTGAGATCTAGGTATGTCAGAAAATACCACGATTGCACGGCCCTACGCGGAAGCGGTGTTTAATGCGGCCATCGAGGCAAGCGAGCTGGACGTTTGGTCGGATATGCTGGCGTTTATCGCCGCTGTGATGGCGGATGTGCGTATGTCTGGCTTGGCGGCAAACCCACGCGTCGAGTCTGCGAAGGTAGCGGATCTTGTGCTGGATATAGCCGGCGACCGGCTGACACACAAGGGCGCCAATATGGTTCGCTTGCTGGCGCAAAACGGACGTCTGGGCGTTGTCGCAGAGATCGCCGAGTTATTTGAGGCGCAACGCAGCGCACACGCTGGAGCGATAGACGTGGAAGTGACCGCAGCGTTTCCAGTGGATGCAGCGCAAGAACAAAAGTTGGCTGAGGTATTGAAAAGCAAACTTGGCCGTGAGGTTCGGATTAGCAGCGTGCAGGATCAATCGTTGATTGGCGGCGTCATCATTCGAGCCGGTGACTCAGTAATTGACGGTTCGGTACGCGGACAGTTGCAGGATTTGGCGAACAGCATTGGTGCCTAGTCGCCTCTATCTCGCCAACCCAGCGCAAAAACAGAATTTTAATTTTATTTAGAACTTAAGTGAGAACTGACAATGGAACTTAACCCATCGGAAATCAGTGACCTGATCAAGGCCAAGATCGAAAACTTTGATCTGGCAACCGAGGCCCATAATGAAGGCACGGTAGTTGGTCTGACTGACGGTATTGTGCGAATCCATGGACTCGCCGACGTGATGCAGGGTGAGATGCTGGAGTTTCCCGGCAACATCTTTGGCCTGGCGCTGAATCTGGAGCGCGATTCGGTCGGCGCGGTGGTCCTCGGTAACTATAAGAGCATCTCTGAGGGCGACACGGTCAAATGTACAGGCCGAATCCTCGAAGTGCCGGTCGGCGAAGCGCTGCTGGGCCGCGTGGTTGACTCGCTGGGTAATCCGGTTGATGGCAAAGGCGCGATTAACGCCACCGAAACGTCACCCATTGAAAAGGTGGCGCCGGGTGTGATTAGTCGTAAGTCGGTTGACCAGCCAGTGCAGACCGGTCTGAAGTCGATTGATGCAATGGTTCCGATTGGCCGAGGCCAGCGTGAGCTGATCATTGGCGATCGCCAGACGGGTAAAACCGCAGTTGCGATTGATGCGATCATCAACCAGAAGGGCACCGGCATCAAGTGTATCTACGTCGCCATCGGCCAGAAGAACTCCTCCATTGCGAACGTGGTACACAAGCTCGAAGAGCACGGCGCGATGGAGCACACCATCGTGGTTGCGGCCTCTGCTGCGGACTCTGCGGCGATGCAGTACATAGCGCCATATGCGGGTTGTTCCATGGGCGAATACTTCATGGACAAGGGCGAAGATGCACTGATCATTTATGATGATCTGACCAAGCAGGCCTGGGCCTATCGTCAGGTATCCCTGTTGCTGCGTCGTCCACCGGGTCGCGAGGCTTATCCGGGTGACGTGTTCTATTTGCATTCACGCTTGCTTGAGCGCGCATCGCGTATCAACGCCGCGGAAGTGGAAAAGATCACCAACGGTGCAGTGAAGGGTAAGACCGGTTCATTGACCGCGTTGCCGATCATTGAGACTCAGGCGGGTGACGTATCTGCCTTCGTGCCAACCAATGTGATTTCGATTACCGACGGCCAGATCTTTCTCGAAACCGATTTGTTTAACGCCGGTATTCGACCAGCGATCAACGCCGGTTTGTCGGTGTCTCGAGTCGGCGGTGCGGCACAGACCAAGATCATTAAAAAGCTCGGTGGTGGTACTCGACTCGCGCTGGCTCAATACCGCGAACTGGCGGCATTCGCACAGTTTGCCTCTGACCTCGATGACGCAACGCGCAAACAGCTCGAACGTGGCCAGCGCGTCACCGAGATGATGAAGCAGGGCCAGTACTCACCGCAGTCGGTAGCAGAGATGGCGGTAGTATTGTTCTCCGGTAACGAGGGTTACGCGGATGATGTTGAAGTCACCAAGATCGTTGACTTTGAAGCCGCATTATTGAGCTATTTTGTGTCCGAGCACAAAGAGTTTATGGATAAGATCAACGAGACGGGCGACTACAACGACGAGATCGAGCACGCGCTGCACAACATCTGTAAATCGTTCAAGGAGAGCCACACCTGGTAGGTCGATCGGCAACGATAACGGCATAGCAGACGGGAAAATAGCATGGCAGTCGGTAAAGAAATCCGTACCCAGATCAAGAGTATTCAGAATACTCAAAAGATCACCAGCGCGATGGAGATGGTCGCCGCGAGTAAAATGCGCAAGGCGCAGGAACGCATGCGGGCATCACGCCCCTACGCCGCCAAGATGCGCAACGTGATAGCGCATCTGGGCAATGCCCACCCCGAGTACAAGCATCCTTATCTGGTGCCGCGCGAGGTTAAGCGGGTCGGCTTTATTGTTATTTCGACTGACCGCGGTCTTTGCGGTGGCTTGAACACCAATTTGTTTCGCAAGTTGGCGCGACAGATGGGCGAGCTCAGCGGCAAAGGCGTTGAGGTTGATTTGTGTTTGATCGGCTCCAAGGCGCAAACGTTCTTCAAGCGATTCGGCGGTAAGGTGTTAGGCACGATTTCTCATCTGGGTGATGTGCCTCGGGTCATGGACCTGATTGGTACCGTCAAGGTCATGCTGGATGCCTATGACGAAGGTTCGATCGACGAGGTTTATATCGCGTACAACAACTTCGTGAACACCATGACACAGACGCCAACGCTCGAGCAGTTGGTGCCAGCCAAGCCTGCGGATGACGCAGAGCTGAAGCACCACTGGGATTACATCTATGAGCCAGAGGCCAAGGATGTGCTTGACGGGTTGCTGGTGCGTTATATCGAGTCATTGGTGTATCAGGGCGTGGTCGAAAACGGCGCCAGTGAGCAGGCGGCACGAATGGTCGCGATGAAGTCGGCAACGGACAACGCCGGTGATTTGATTGATGAGCTGCAGCTGATCTACAACAAGGCACGGCAGGCGGCGATCACACAGGAAATTTCAGAAATCGTTGCGGGTGCCGCGGCGGTTTAACCACAGAATTTTAGCAATTAAGGGGCTGGCGACCAGATGGTCAAGGGCAACGGGAACTGAGGAATCAGTATGAGTACAGGAAATATCGTTGAAGTCATTGGCGCGGTTGTCGACGTGCAGTTTGCAAAGTCGGATATCCCCAAGATTTACGACGCGTTGAAAATCGAAGCGGCCGACCTGACACTTGAGGTGCAGAGTCAGTTGGGTGACGGCGTGGTGCGAACCATCGCCATGGGTGTGACGGACGGACTTAAGCGCGGTCTCGACGTGACCAATACCGGCGCACCGATTTCTGTGCCAGTGGGCAAGGGCACTCTCGGACGCATCATGAACGTGCTGGGCGATCCCATTGATGAGAAAGGCCCGATAGAACACGATGCCTTGATGCCGATTCATCGTGCCCCACCACTCTATGAAGAGTTGTCTCCGACGACTGAAATTCTCGAGACGGGTATTAAGGTCATCGATCTGATTATGCCGATCGCGAAGGGCGGCAAGGTTGGTCTGTTCGGCGGTGCGGGTGTGGGCAAGACTGTTACCCTGATGGAGTTAATTCGCAACATCGCGCTGGAGCACAGTGGTTCATCCGTGTTTGCAGGTGTTGGCGAGCGTACTCGAGAGGGTAACGACTTCTACCACGAGATGACCGAAGCGGGCGTGCTCGACAAGGTGGCGCTGGTTTATGGACAGATGAATGAGCCTCCGGGTAACCGCGCGCGCGTCGCGTTGACCGGTCTGACCATGGCGGAAAAGTTTCGTGATGACGGCACCGACGTATTGATGTTTGTTGACAACATCTATCGTTATACCCTGGCTGGTACCGAGGTATCTGCATTGCTCGGTCGTATGCCATCCGCGGTGGGCTATCAGCCGACGCTGGCAGAAGAAATGGGCGCGCTGCAGGAGCGTATCACCTCAACCAAAGATGGTTCCATCACCTCGTTCCAGGCCGTGTACGTGCCTGCGGATGACTTGACCGATCCGTCACCCGCAACCACGTTTGCGCATTTGGATGCGACCTTGGTGTTGTCGCGCCAAGTTGCCGAGCTGGGCATTTATCCAGCGGTGGATCCACTCGATTCAACGTCGCGACTGCTTGACCCTTTGGTGATCGGTAACGAGCATTATGATTGTGCTCGAGCGGTGCAGGGAACCTTGCAGCGTTACAAGGAACTGAAGGATATTATTGCGATTCTCGGTATGGATGAGCTGTCTGATGAGGATCGTCAGGTTGTGGCGCGAGCCCGTAAGGTTCAACGCTTCCTGTCGCAACCGTTCTTTGTGGCTGAGGTGTTTACCGGTTCGCCAGGCAAGTACGTTAGCCTGAAGGAAACCATCACCGCATTCCAGGGCATTGTTGATGGCGACTACGATGATCTGCCTGAGCAGGCCTTCTATATGGTGGGCACCATTGACGAAGCCATCGAAAAAGCGAAAACGATTTAACGTGACCGCGATATCAAGTAACCGGCGGCACAGGTAAGTTTATGGCCATGACGATCCATGTTGACATTGTAAGCGCGGAGACCGAGATTTATTCCGGTCTTGCTGAAATGGTGTATGCGCCAGCTGAAATGGGTGAGGTCGGTATTGCGCCACGTCACACGCCATTGATCACGCGTCTAAAACCAGGCGAAGTTCGGGTTGAAACCAAGCCCGGCATACAAGAACATTTTTATGTGTCGGGTGGCATCCTTGAGGTGCAGCCCCATGTGGTGACGGTACTGGCCGACACCGCGATTCGCGCCAAGGATCTGGACGAGGCCGCGGCGCTTGAAGCCAAGGAGAAGGCGGAGCAGGCGCTACTGAATCAGGGCGAAGAGTTTAATGCGGCCAAGGCACAAGGCGAACTGGCTGAAGCTATGGCCCAGCTTCGGGCGATTGGTCGCCTGAAGCAGATGCGCTAGGTGATTATTGGTGTCCTCTGAGCCGATTGAAACCGGTAAATTCGTCGAGTTTACTTATACGGTGACCGATACCAACGGCACCGTTACCGAACAGAGCGACGTCCCCATCAGTTTTGTCTGCGGTCCGGGGTCTGGGGTGGTTGAAAAACTCGAGACCTCGTTGATCGGCAAGGCTGTGGGCGACGTGATTGAAGTCGAACTGTCACCCGAGGAAGGCTTTGGTGATCACGACCTCAATCTGACCTACACTGATGATATCGGTAACGTGCCGGAAGAACTTCGTCATGTGGGCGCCAAGGTCCCGATGCAGAATGATGATGGCGACACCCGAAACTTTGTTGTCACCTCGATTGAAGATGGCAAGTTAACCGTTGACGGCAATCATCCGTACGCGGGTAAAACGGTGCATTTCGAACTTCAAATCGTCACGGTGCGTGATGCCACGGCGGACGACGGACCCAATTCCGGCTCTCCGAAGCTTCACTGAGCCGACCCGCTGGCCGCCTAGGCGCCGGATTACGTCCTCAAGCCACCTTTTACGAGGCCGATAAGTCTTTCCGTGAGTTAATTCTTTCCTATACTTAATAACCAACAAAGACAGGGACATGGGTGCCATCCCAAGGCTAAATATTCTATGACTATCCGGGTTGTAATTCTTGCTGCCGGTCAGGGCACGCGCATGCGATCGGCAATGCCGAAGGTTTTGCATACCTTGGCAGGAAAGCCGATGCTTGAGCATGTCATCGATGTGGCGGCCGCGTTGGCCCCGTCCGCTGTTGATGTCGTTTATGGCCATGGCGGCGATCAAGTGCGCGAGCAGTTGGCCCACTGCGATGTCGGCTGGGTAGCACAGACCGAACAGAAGGGGACTGGCCATGCGGTCGCCCAAGCTAGTGGCACATTTTCTACCGGTGAGTTGGTGTTAGTCTTATATGGCGACGTACCGCTTATTCAGTTGGCGACGTTGGAACACCTGCTCGTCTCCGCAAACGACGGCCGACTTGGATTACTCACGGTAGAACTGACTGACCCACGTGGTTATGGGCGCATTGTTCGTTCCGACGCGGGTGCAGTACAACGCATTGTTGAACACAAGGATGCCAGTGAAGACGAGCTAAACATCACGGAAGTGAATACCGGAATTCTTGCGGTCGATGGCGAGCGTCTAAACACGTGGTTGGCGGCGCTGAAAAACGATAATGCACAAGGCGAGTACTATTTGACCGATGTGATCGAAATGGCGGTTAGCGACGGTGTTGACGTCGTCGCAGTCCACCCGGCATCAGAGGCCGAAGTTGCAGGCGTCAATGACCGCGTTCAGCTCGCCACGCTGGAGCGAATATATCAGCGTCAGCGTGCCGATGAGTTGATGCGAGCGGGGGTGACGCTGGCGGACCCTTCGCGGCTTGATATCCGTGGATCTTTGCGCGCCGGGCAAGACTGCTTTATCGATGTCAATGTCATTGTTGAGGGCGAAGTTATTTTGGGCGATGGCGTTAGCGTTGGCGCTAACACGGTGATCAAGAACAGCGTGATTGATGATAATGTCGCGATCGACTGCAACTGTGTGATTGACCATGCCCATGTTGGTGCGCGCAGCGTCATTGGGCCGTTTGCGCGGTTGCGCCCCGAGACGTTTCTTGCCGAACAAACCCACATAGGCAATTTTGTGGAGATAAAAAAATCCAGCGTCGGTAACGGTTCAAAGATAAACCACCTGAGTTATATCGGTGATTCCATCATTGGGGCTAACGTAAACATTGGTGCAGGTACGATTACCTGCAACTACGACGGCGCCAATAAACATCAAACGATCATCGGTGATAATGCCTTTATCGGATCCGATACACAGTTGGTTGCCCCGGTAACCATTGGCGCCGGCGCGACGATCGGCGCCGGCGCGACCATAACGCGCGATGCGCCGCCCGAGCAACTGACGCTAAGCCGAGTGCGCCAGGAAACCCGCGCAGGGTGGAAGCGGCCGGTAAAAAAACCCAAGACCTGACAACACAACGGACGAGTTTGTAATTATGTGTGGAATCGTAGGAGCAGTCGCTGAGCGTGATGTGACCCCGATACTGGTCGAGGGCTTAAAGCGCCTCGAGTATCGTGGTTACGACTCTGCCGGTATTGCCGTTATGGCCGACGACGCCACGATTGCACGGTGCCGTACTCAGGGAAAGGTACGAGAGCTCGAAAATGCGTTGTCCCAAGAGCCATTGTCTGGAACAACGGGCATCGCTCATACACGTTGGGCGACCCACGGCGTCCCTTCTCGCGAAAACGCACATCCTCACGTGTGTAAAAATACCGTAGCGCTGGTGCATAACGGCATTATTGAAAATTTTGAGGCGTTGCGAGAGCAACAGAAAAAAAGTGGCCACCGCTTTTCCTCGCAGACCGATACCGAAGTTGTGGTGCATCAGGTTTACGATCATTTATCGGATGTTTCGGGTGATCTTCTCGATGCGGTACGCAGAACCCTGATTGATTTAGAGGGTGCCTATGCGCTGGGCGTTGTCTCTACACACGAACCAGGACGACTAGTGGCGGCGCGCAAGGGCAGCCCACTGGTGATCGGTATTGGCATCGGCGAACATTTCATCGCATCCGACGTGTTTGCCTTGTTGCCGGTAACGCAGCGTTTTGTGTTTCTCGAAGAAGGCGATATCGCCGACATCCGCCGCGATTCATTAACGATCTATGACTATGAAGGCAATGTTGTTGAGCGTCCAGAACGCGTGTCTGAGGTGGCTAATGACGCTGTCGAGCGTGGCGAGTATCGCCACTACATGCAGAAAGAGATTTTCGAGCAGCCCGCGGCGATTGCCAGCACGCTGGAAGGTCGGCTGAGTAAAAGTGCCGTACTTGATCAGGCGTTCGGGCCAGAAGCGGCGGAGATTCTTGGTAATGTTAAAGCGGTGCAGATCGTTGCCTGTGGAACCAGTTACCATGCGGGCATGGTGGCGCGTTATTGGCTCGAAGGGATCGCCAAGCTACCCTGTAACGTCGAGGTGGCGAGCGAGTTTCGTTACCGCAAACATGTGGTAGCCGACGGCACGCTGTTTCTAACCATATCCCAATCGGGTGAAACCGCCGATACGCTTGCAGCTTTAAAGCAAGCGAAAGAGATGGGTTTTGCGCATACCTTGGCGATCTGTAACGTACCGGAAAGCTCTTTGGTGCGCGAGTCAGACATGTCGTTGATGACACGCGCGGGTCCGGAGATTGGTGTTGCATCGACGAAGGCGTTCACCACCCAGCTAGTCGCGCTGATGCTGATTGTGATCGCGCTCGGGAAACGCAATGGCATGGGCAGCGAGCGCGAAGCCAAGTTGGTTAAGGAGCTCAAGGCGTTGCCAGCACAGGTGGAGCGGGCGCTCAAGCTTGATGATGAGATCAAGGCGCTGGCGGAGAACTTTAGCGACAAGAATCATGCGTTGTTTTTGGGCCGTGGGGCGCAGTACCCGGTGGCGATGGAGGGCGCGTTAAAGCTGAAAGAGATTTCGTATATCCATGCCGAGGCTTATCCGGCGGGTGAGCTAAAGCATGGTCCGTTGGCATTGATTGATGCGGAAATGCCGGTGATCGCGGTGGCGCCGAACAATGCCTTGTTGGAAAAATTAAAGGCGAACCTGCAGGAGGTGCAGGCGCGCGGTGGCCAGCTATATGTGTTCGCGGATACGGATACTCCGGTTGAGTCAGGCGATGGCATCGAGGTGATGCGCGTTGCCGATGCCGATGCCGGAATCTCGCCGATTGTGTATACGATTCCGTTGCAGTTGCTTGCTTATCATGTTGCGGTGCTTAAGGGCACGGATGTTGATCAGCCGCGGAATTTGGCTAAGTCGGTTACCGTCGAGTAACCAGTATGGTGGCGGGTTGCTTGCATAGCGCCGAGTCTATGTCGCATTAATCACAGCCGAACTGGCCAGGCATTATGATGACTCGAATCGACAAGGAACCGAGTAGTATCAGAGGAAACACCTTGAACATACCGACTAAAAAATATAACTACTCAGTAGAGCTGACGTTTTCCGCGCGGCGCGGGATGGCCTAATAAGCGGGGCTGTTCCCTTGTTTATCTAGAAATCCGCCTCTTCGATTTGCAGATAGACCAAGCTGATGTGCTTGCCAAGTTGGACGTCGTAGTCTTCCCAGTCTGAATAGATCGCCAACGCCTTGGCCAGGTGGTCTTTCATTTCAAAATCACTCATGCCATCTTCGTACAATTTTTTCACCTCGGTATATAGAATATTCAGATAGCGTTGGAAAGATTTTGGCGTGTTCGCGTCGCCCGTTTTCCCGTGCCCGGGGACATAATGCTTGGCGCTTGATGCCATCACTTTATCCAGACTGGTGATGTTGCCCATAACATCGCCATCGCTGATGCGGGGCACTCGTCCGATGAGTACGTTGTCACCCAAAAAAACGACAGACTCTTCAACTACTTCGATCATAAGGTCGGTTTCGGTATGCGCCTTGCCATAGTGGTGAATGCGAAACTGAGTGTTGCCGACCGTTATGATGTCGCCGCCGGCAATGGCCTTGGTTGGGCCGACGACTTTGGTGCCGGCACTTTGGCCTGCGGTTAGCTGCTCCATCAGATCAACCCAGGTATGGCCTTCCCCGGCTTCTACCATTTCCAACATACGTGGGTGTCCGTAGATCTGAACCTTGGGGTGGGCGGCCTTGATCGCCTGATTGCCCAGCCAGTGATCTCCGTGGATATGGGTGTTAAATACGGCTACGACCGGGTCCGACGTTAGCGCCGCCAGCTGGCGCAGTACCATTTCGCCGCTTTGCAAGGTGCCACCCGGGTCGACGATGACGATACCGGCGCTGGTCATTACGATACCGGGGTTGTTCATGAACCCCTGGTTGGTTGAATTTGGCGTGGTAAGCGGGCCGTGTATTACATAGGTGTTGTCGGTGATTTTATCGGCCGGGTAGTCGGGTACCGCGGGGCCTTTCTCGGCAACAGCGGTGGTGGTAACAAACGCCAAGGATAGTAACAAAGTAGTTAGTGTTTTCATGCTTATGCTCCAAGTGTTCATTAGATGCCAAATTCTTCCCAGCGTTCATCGACACGCGCTTTTACTTCATCGTCCATCGCAATGGGACGCCCCCACGCTCGCGTGGTTTCGCCTTGCCATTTGCCAGTCGCGTCGAAACCCATTTTCGATCCGAGCCCCGAAACCGGCGATGCAAAGTCGAGATAGTCGATTGGCGTGTTTTCGACAATGGTGGTGTCGCGTGCCGGATCCATGCGCGTGGTCATCGCCCAGATCACATCCTTCCAGTCGCGTACATTGATATCATCATCAACCACAATGACCATCTTAGTGTACATGAACTGGCGTAGAAACGACCATACACCAAACATCACGCGCTTGGCATGGCCGGGATACTGTTTCTTCATGCTAACCACGGCGACACGATAAGAACAGCCTTCGGGCGGCAGATAAAAATCGATTATTTCCGGAAACTGTTTCTGCAAGATCGGCACGAACACCTCATTCAGCGCAGCACCCAGCACCGCGGGCTCGTCCGGTGGGCGACCGGTATAGGTGCTGTGGTAAATTGGCTGGTCGCGGTGGGTGATGCGTTCGATGGTAAACACCGGGAAGCGTTCAACCTCATTGTAATAACCGGTGTGATCGCCAAACGGGCCCTCATCGGCTTCCTCACCCGGTTCAATATAGCCTTCAAGCACAAACTCAGCACTGGCGGGCACCTGAAGCGCATTGCCGATACAGCGGGTAACCTCGGTTTTTGAGCCGCGCAACAGGCCTGCGAATCCGTACTCCGACAGGCTGTCGGGCACGGGGGTGACGGCGGCGAGGATGGTAGCCGGATCGGCACCGAGTGCGACGGCAATAGGAAATCGTTGGCCGGGGTGTTGTTCGCACCAATCACGATAGTCGAGTGCGCCACCGCGATGGGCCAGCCAACGCATGATGACCTTGTTTTTAGCGATTACCTGCTGGCGATAGATGCCCAGATTCTGACGTTCTTTTTCGGGCCCCTTGGTGACCACTAGGGCCCAGGTAATTAACGGCCCGGCGTCGTCCGGCCAGCAGGTTTGGATTGGCAACTTGGCCAGATCGACATCATCGCCTTGTATCACGTGCTGTTGGCAATCGGCCTTCTTGATTACCTTGGGTGCCATGTTTAACACCTGTTTGAATACGGGCAATTTTTCCCACGCATCTTTCAGGCCTTTCGGCGGGTCGGGTTCTTTCAGGAAGGCGAGCAGTTTGCCAACCTCACGCAGTGCCTCAACCGAGTCTTCGCCCATGCCCATCGCGACGCGCTGCGCTGTGCCGAACAAGTTGCCGAGCACGGGAATGTCAGAGCCCTTAGGGTTTTCAAACAACAGTGCCGGGCCGCCCGCGCGCAGTACGCGGTCGCAGATTTCGGTCATCTCCAGATACGGATCAACCTCGGCGCTGATTCGTTTCAGCTGTCCATCGGCCTCGAGTTTGGCGATAAAATCGCGCAGGTCACGGTACTTCATGTCACTCAAACTCCGCGTATACGGGCGCATGGTCAGAGGGTCGTTCAAGCCCGCGTGGTTCTTTGTCGATAGCGCAGGCGCGACAGGTCTGTGCCAGCGTGTTGCTGGCAAGAATCAGGTCAATGCGCAAACCGCGATTGCGGCGAAAGCCTGCGGCACGATAATCCCACCAGCTAAAACTCTTTTCTTCTTGTTCAAATTGGCGAAAGCAATCGTTGAGACCGAGATCCAGCATGTCCTGCAGCGCGTCACGTTCGGGGGCGCTACACAGAATACGACCCTCCCACGCCTCGGGGTCATGTACATCGGCATCGGCGGGCGCGATGTTAAAGTCGCCCAGCACCACAAAGCGATCATGCGCATCCAGTTGTTGTTTGATGTATTGGGTCACGGCCTCGAGCCAACGCAGCTTGTACTCAAACTTTTCTGAGCCGACCTCGGAACCGTTTACAACATATAGGTCGAGTACGCGCACATCGTTGATGGTTGCACAGAGGATACGTCGTTGCGGATCATCAAGGTCAGGGACATCGGTGACCACGTCAGTGATGGGGTGTTTGCTGATGAGGGCAACACCGTTGTAGGTTTTTTGCCCAGAAAAAGCGACCTGATAACCGGCCTCTTCGATTGCTTCGCGTGGAAAATTCTCGTCGGTGGTTTTGGTCTCCTGCAACACCAGTATGTCGGGATCGGCGTTGTTGAGCCAGTCCAGCACGTGCGGCAGGCGAACCTTAAGCGAATTGACGTTCCAGGTAGCGATTTTCATGTCGCGAGATCCGTATCAGTAAACACGAAAGCCACCGTGGCGTCGGCGCATGCGATAGTCGGCGAAGTAGAGTCCTCCAACGAGGCCAAGCACGAGCGTGATGAAGGCGCTGATCCATAACCAGGAACTCGGGACTTGACCGCCGGTTTGTGCGAGCCGGCTGTTCAATGCCAGATTCTCGGCGTCGAGTATATCGCGCGCAGTGATGACATTATTCAGTTGCGATTGCAGTTCTGCTTGTCCTGCACCGATGCTTTCAAGGCGTTGTTTTGCGCTGTCGCGTTCGGCGCGAAACCGCGCAACAGACTCGACGGCTTCGGCCAGGTTGGCCTCCGCGTGAATCAGTTTCGAGCGCGCGGGTTGCTCACGGGTTAGAAACGTTGCCTTGACCCAGCCGATGGTGCCGTTTTCGAGACGAACCTTGGCGTAATAACCGTCTTTACCCAATTGGATTACCTTGGCGCCACTGCCGATCTTGCGCAGCACCTCGCTTTTGGCGCTGGCCTCTTTGTATAGCGACAGACGCAGCTCGTCGGTGACATAGCGAACGCTTTCCGCCATTGCGTTGCAGCTAAGCAACAAAAGCAGTGCAGTGATGTAGTGGCGCAGCGCCATCAGGCGGCGATTCCATTGTGTCGCAGCAGCGCATCGATGTTCGGTTCGCGGCCACGGAATTCAACGAACAGATCCATCGCATCGCGGGAGCCGCCGCGTTCCAGCACCGAATGCAAAAAGCGGGCGCCGGTTTCACCATCAAAAATTCCGCGTTCCTCAAACAGTGAGAACGCATCTGCCGACAATACCTCCGCCCACTTGTAGCTGTAGTATCCAGCGGCATAACCACCGGCAAAGATGTGCGAGAAGCCATGCGCGAAACGGTTGAATGACGGTGGTTGTACAACCGATACCCGGTCACGAACCTGTTGCAGGATGTCATAGATGCGACCACCTTTGCTGGCGTCATATTCCTGATACATGCGGAAATCAAAAATCGAAAACTCCAGCTGCCTGACCATTTGCATGCCCGCTTGAAAGGAACGCGCCTTGCGCATTTTTTCAAACAACTCATCCGGCAGTGTCTCACCCGTCTGATAGTGGCCGGTCATCAATTGCAGAGACTCTTTTCCCAGCACCA
>JYMV01050677.1_pt1 | contig 17466 bp, 12 predicted proteins | sample 338911 | NCBI WGS metagenome assembly JYMV01 (sample SAMN03354496, study PRJNA234377) | hydrothermal vent metagenome | biome: Deep sea; feature: Hydrothermal plumes at the Eastern Lau Spreading Center, Western Pacific Ocean; material: Seawater | place: Tonga | collected 2009 | depth 2000 m m
TTCTTTTCCAATCGTTTCAACAGACACAGAAGAATCACTATATTGGCTATTACGAAAAAAAAATAGATAGGCATGAAATTAGGAATTAGATTTATGTTGTGTGCTGGTAATAGAGCAGTAAGATCAAAGTAAAAGCAAATAGTAAATAAAATCATGATCGTTTTTAAAGGAGAAAAACCAAGATTGGCTATGCGATGATGCAAGTGTTTGGCGTCTTTAGAAAAAGGACTAATTCCTCTCGAGACTCTTCTAAAAAAGGCGACAGAGGTGTCTGATATTGGGAGTAATAGGGTGATAATTGGGATTAGATAATAGATTTCATCGGTAAATTTTTGGCTTAGCGGTAGCAAAGTGATTAACGAAATTAGAAGTCCAAGAGGGAGGCTGCCAGAATCACCGAGGATGATTTTGGCTGGGGGAAAATTGAAAATAAAAAAACCAAAAATGCTTCCTGTAAGAATTACAGCTAGAAATGAGGCTTCTACCATGTCACGTTCTAAATAAACAAAACTCAAGGTTATGCAAGAAAGGAGAATTAATCCACTAGCCAAGCCATCCATCCCGTCAATCAGATTAATAGAGTTTGTGATTCCGACGATCCAAAAAATTGTAAGCAGGATTGAAAATGTTCCTAACTCGATCGTATCGCCTATTCGATCAATCTGAAACCCAGCTAAAAATAGAATGCTTGCGATTATAATTTGACAAAGAAGTTTTATCCTTGGGGGACAGTGGTAAATGTCATCGTAAATACCTAGAGCTGTCATCAGGCCCACGCCTAGGGTGATTTTTTGAAATAGACGAAGGTTTTCAGGGTTAATCCATCCTGCAAAGTAAAAAAACCAAAGAACAAAAAAGAAAGACAGGATGACGGGGATTCCACCAAAGGGAATTACAGGTTTCCCCATAGAAATCATTAGTTTGTTCAGTGGGCGTGCGAGTATGTTTAACTTGCTAAATGTTAGTATAAGAATGAAAGTTAGTGCAAATGCTGATATCAGGGAAACCCCGTAACCCCAAAAGTACATTGCGCCAGGAATGGGTGGGCTTTCAATAGTCATTTAACTGTATTCAGTAATATTTGCAAAAGACATCGGGCCATTATTATCGAATTAATCATATACCGTATTATAAAGTTTGTTTTGAGGTGTTTCTGGTTGTAGTAAATCATCCCTTGGTGCCGCTTAATAATTACTTGAGAAGCCGATCGTGAATTACTAGATGAAATTTTATGAAAAATTTTTGCGTTGGGAAAATAAACAACTCGGAGTCCTTTCTTTTTGATGGCTTGGCATAGATCAACATCTTCTATAAATAAAAAATAATTTTCGTCAAACCCATTAACTTTTTTGAAAGTTGAATCGGGCACCATCATGCAGCAACCCGAGACCCAATCTACCGAGCGAATGGAATTGTGATCATAATCTAGCATCAAATAATCCCTTGAATAACTATTCTTCGGGAAAAGCCGCGTCATCAGGGAATACCTATTGAAGAGACCCGACCAAACCGTCGGGAATTTTCTACAAGAATACTGGATTGTTTGGTCTGGATTCAATACCTTGGGGCCAAGGATTCCAATGGAAGAATCCGAGCGAATATAATCCAGCATTGATTCTACAGCTCCTTCGGTCATGATTGTGTCTGGGTTAATAAAAAACAGGAAATCACCACTTGCTATTTTAGCACCTTGATTATTGGCCCGCGCGAACCCCACATTTTTTGGATTATTAATCAACTGAGTTTCTGGATAACGTTTTAAGATCGATTCTAGGCCGTCATCTTTAGAGCTATTATCAACCAGAATAACCTCAAATTGTATTTTTTGGATTGTTTGATTAACAGACTCGAGGCAGTCAACCAGCATGTGGCTATGGTGATAGTTGACTATGATTATGGATAGATCCACGTGGTTTATTTGGAGAATATACGGAGAGACAACCTGTTTGATTTAACAACCGCATCGGACTGATTATCACTCATATTAACAGTGAATTCAAGAAAGCCTTGTAAATACGATCCCTTTTGCTGTAGGAGGTAAGGCACTTTGATTACCATAGACTTAAGTTTTTAAAAAACGAAGGGCTAAAAATTGAGTTAGGTGACAGATCTCACTTCAATTTAAAATGCTTAAGTGAGTTTTAAATAATACCGTATAGGTAAAGAGTATAAGAGCTAGACCTTGGCTGATTTCAAGGTTACTATCCAATATGGTCGGTGATAGTCAACCAACTAAATTGCGAAACATTCTAAAGATTTGAAAATAAACTTATCCTCATATGAGTAAAAAAGTTTTGGTAACAGGTGGCGCAGGATTTATTGGATCGCATACGGTAGACGCCCTTATCGAAAGAGGTGATACCGTTCGTGTGTTTGATAATCTTAACTCGCAGGTGCATGGCCCGTTAGCAGAAAAACCTCTTTATCTTCATGAAGGCGCAGAGTTTATTCAGGGTGATATGCGTGATCGTGATAGTTTGCGGAAAGCTATCGAGGGAATGGATATTATCATTCATGATGCCGCAGAAGTAGGGGTGGGGCAATCGATGTACTCCATAGATCAGTATATCTCTACCAACGTTGGCGGGACCGGTATCCTGTGGGATATCTTAGTTAATGTCAGCAACAATGTAGAAAAAGTTTTAGTTGCAAGTTCGATGAGCAACTATGGTGAGGGCCGATATGTTTGTAGTGAGCATGGTAAAATTTCTCCAAAACCTCGACCGATAGAGCAGATGCAGGCAGGACAATGGGAAATGCTTTGTCCGGCATGCAAACAACCGGCAACCCCGATTCCGACCGATGAAGATAAAGCGATGCATTGTACCTCTGTATATGCCCAGAGCAAAAAAGATCAGGAGGTCTATTCCCTCATGATCGGTGAGGCATATAAAATCCCAACCGTGACTTGTCGCTATTTTAATTGTTATGGTCCTAGACAGAGCTTAAATAACCCGTACACAGGCGCGGCAGCTATTTTCTGTTCGGCGATTAAAAATGGGAAAGCCCCTCTCGTTTATGAAGACGGGCACCAGCAACGTGACTTTATTCATGTGAAAGACTTGGTAAGGGGTAAGCTGATGTTGCTAGATTCTTCGGAGTCAAACTATCAGGTGTTTAATATCGGACGAGGAAAACCGGGTTCAATTCTTGAAGTCGCTAAAACTCTCATTGAAATTTTTGGAAAGTCCCTAACGCCCGATGTGATTGGAAAGTTTAGAAATGGAGATATTCGCCATTGCTATGCTGACACTTCTAAGATTAGCGCCTTGGGATTCGAACCTAAATTATCGTTAAAGGAAGGTCTGGAAGATTTAGTGGCCTGGGGCGATCAGCAGACCGCAGTTTCCCGAATAGAAGATGCACATCAGGAACTGGTGGCCAAGGGACTGGTTATTTAATAAACAATAACGGCTGCCATAATCTTAAGCCTACCTATTTTATTTTAAACAACGGAATTAGATAAACTTTTCTTCGCAATAGTTGATGTAAGCGATGCCTTCGGTTTTAGAAGGACGGCTGACACTATAATCATATGTGCTCAACACCTCAAGATTCTGGAGCGTCTGTATCCCCAAAAAAGTTATTTTTAATCGGAGGAATTTTTTATCTCTTGTTTCTTCTGTTGACTCCGCTCGGACTTTTCAATGATTGGATTCCACCACTTACACATTCTGGATACTATTCAGTAAAAACAGTCGACGGAGGAGACGATACGGGCTATTACTCCTACTTGCGTTCAATATTTTTTGACGGAGATATTGATTTTATAAACGAACGTTATTACGCTCATATCAATCGTTTTAATTCAACCGGGTACGTTTTCAGCAATTGGCAGTTAGGCCAAGCGGTGCTATACCTGCCCTTTTTCCTAGTGGGTCATTTGCTTGCTTTGCTTTATGGTTCCTTAGGATATCCAATTAAGGCCGATGGTTATTCATCGCCTTATTTCGTGGCTACTGCGGTCGCATCGGCAACGTACTTATTTGCCGGACTCATGATTATGTGCCGGGTTCTTAAAAAAATTGTTGACGAACGGGTTGCAGTAATCGCAAGTGTATCGTTGTGGATGGCTTCGCCCTTATTGTATTACACCTTCATTCGTCAACGAATGGCCCATACCACTGAATTTTTTCTTGCAGGACTATTTGTGATGGTGTGGCTTCATTATCGAGAATCAAACAAAAAACTTGACCATGCTGTTATGGGGGGGTGCCTAGGGTTGCTATGTCTTGTTCGTCTGATAAATGCCAACTACGGAGTTCTTTATATCGTCGATATGTTTTTTCTCTATTTTGTCGGAAGGAATTCGGTAAATCCTATCAAGATAACAGATGTTTTGATGAATACACTTTGTTTTGTCGCCATGTTTATAGTTTTTTTATTGCCTCAATTTGTTGCGTGGAATCAATTGAATGGGTTTATTATTTCTTCCTACCTTCTAGATACATTGCAAAGCCAAGCAATTGAAACATCAACTTCGTCTGTAATGCTTGGCAGTAAGTTATATGAACTTTTTTTTAGCGCAAAATGGGGTTTGATAGTAGCTACTCCTTTGTGGTTTGCCGGCCTAATTGGACTTTTGGTTTCCGGTCCAGTTTCCAGAAGTATACGTTTTGCTTCGTTGGCATCTCTGGTTTCTCTGATAATCGTTATGCTGTCTTTTGTGGAGTCGGATGCCTATGGCAATCGTTATTTTATAGCCGCCGCAGTCTTGTTCACTATAGGTCTAGCCAATCTCTTGCACAGGTGCTTTAGTAATAAAGCGACTCGTTATATCTCAATAATATTCATCATAATTTGCGTGATTGCTCAATATTTAATGCTTGTACAATATAAGGTGATCCTTCCGTACAACCACCCGTTTTTTTCTGTTGAGGCCTTGTCTCGATCGTTCCAGATTTTTTTCAACTACCCTTTACTTCTGTTACGCTCGACCAATTTTTTTCGGTTAATGAGTTTTGAGCACGCGGAGTGGGACTTCGTAGATGGTATATATTTATTAATATTTCCCTTGGCGCAATTTGCTTGCGTGATGGGTGTCTTGTATCTATTCAGAAGTTCTACGCGAAGTGCATCTGTTCTAAAAAGGATAGTACAGCCAAAAAATTTAGTGTTAGCAGGAGTTTTGATAAGTTTAGTGTTAGTTGGAATCGTTGGGATTGCGGCTCCCAATAAATCTGCCCGGGAAATAGAAAAGCGAGCTACCTACAAACAACTTCTTTCTACTGGAGATGCATTGCTGAATAAAGGAAACTTTAAGTCTGCGCAGATTTCGTTTGATCAGGCATCGAACCTAATGCCTAGTTTGTGGATGCCGTATTTTAAGAAAGGAATCGTTTTTGGAAGTCAGAATAAATTTAAGCAAGCCGAACAAGAATATAAAAAAGGACTTGAGGTTTATCCGGATCACCCGTCTCTTTTAGCAAGCTACGGAGCGACCCTCGCGGCTTTGGGAGAAATGAACAAAGCCGAGCCTTTATTACGCGCGGCTATCCGTCAATTACCAAATAATTCCAGCGCATATAATTCATTAGCCCAAGTTTATCTGAGGCAGAAGAAACCTGGAAAAGCACGTGATATGCTTTTATTAGCAGTAACAGTGAATCCAAATTTTGGGGTAGGGCATGCAAACTTAGCCATGTTGTATGCTATGATGAATCGAAGGGGTATGGCTAAAGTTCATTTAAGTAAAGCTCTTGAATTGGGTTTGAGGAACTCAATGACGGAGAATTTACAGAAAATACTACAAAACTCTACCCAAAAACGTTAAAACAGAAAAGTTTATGGTCAAATGTAATGGATGAGATTGATTATTTTCCTAAACGCGATAAGTTTAAGGTCAAAAAAGATGTGGGTTCCGATTGGAACAAGCTTAAAAAACAAAAAATTACCCAGCCTGGTAAAGCTAAACCTTCCAAATCCTCGCCCGAGGAAGAAGTCAAAAAGAAATAGCTGGTACTAATAGGACTAAAGTTTTCTATTACCTGATGTTACGTGTTCTTGTTTAACGCGGCTATATAATCTATTATAAAGGAATTCGAATAAGAAATAATTAACCAAGGAGCCGCCTTATGACGGTAGTTCAGCGCGTTTTCAAGTTTTTACTATCAGCCAATGTTGTTGCTTTAGTTATAATTTTTTCTTCGAGTAACGTTTTAGCCAATGTATCAGAGTTGCTCTCACAGGGAGACAATCATCGTTTGATGGGGGATTATCCTTTAGCAGAAAAAGCCTATACAGAAGCCTTAGAAAAAGAACCGAAAAATTATCGTATTTTAAAATCCTTAGTGGAGGTTAAGGTTATTCTCGAAAAATATGCGGAGGCAAAACCTTTAGCTAAAAAAATTCTTTCGCGTAGAGTTATGTTGCAAAAAAAGGTGAAGGTTTTTGTGATAGGGCAGTCAGATGCCTTGGAGGGAGTGATTTCGCTTAACACACGTACCCCCTATTATGTGGCGGAGTTAGTTGATGAGACGGTTGTTACTGCCAAGTTTGGGAAAACTAATATGAGAAACTATCTAGATTCCGAAGCTAAAGCGGAGACTCCTCATTATCGTCTGTTTTTTCTGGAGTCAGGAAAGATGAAACTGGTTCCAAAAAATGAGGTTAGAATAGAGTATATAGGTGTCCCACGTTTAGACTATGAAAGAGTTCAGGAACTTTATTCGAAGATACAATCAAAGCTTATTGACGTTTCCGGTGTGGCAAAAAAGATTGAGATGGTATCAGTGGGAGGAGGTTGCTTTGACATGGGGAGTGCTAAAGGTTCGGTTCTTGAGGGTCCTGTCCATAAAGTTTGTTTATCTCCATTTAAAATCGAGAAACATGAAGTCACTCAAAAATATTTTCAATCTGTAATGAAGACCAATCCATCCCGATTTGTATCTGCCGATTTACCTGTCGAAAGTGTTACGTGGCAGGAGGCAAATAAATATTGTAAAAAAATAGGAAAAAGATTACCCACGGAGGCGGAGTGGGAGTTCGCTGCGCGCGGCGGAACAACTACGGAGTATTATTGGGGAGAAAAGTTTGATTCATCAAGAGGAAATTTTTGTGACGTCAACTGCGACATGAATATTCGTGTTGAAGATGCATCCGATGGTTATAAGTATACGGCTCCCGTTGGTAAATTCCCACCAAACCCACTTGGGCTTTATGATATGTCAGGTAATGTTGCTGAATGGGTGGCCGATTGGATGGATGCCGAAAAAAATTATTATATAGCTAGCCCCAAGGACAATCCCTTGGGGCCAGACCGAAAAAACGCTCCTGATTTTGATGGAGGAGCCAACGAGAAAATTTTTCGCGGTGGATCCTGGGGAGGAGGAATGGAAACCCTACGTTCTGCCTGGCGCAAGGCATTATTCAGAGGTTACCGGTTTGAGAATCTCGGTTTTCGGTGTGCTAAGGATATATAGTCAAGAAAACCGTTATTTTTAATCTCTTCTTCTGGCGGCCACAAGAATATTTTTACCAAAAAAATATCTCAATCCTAAACCATCCAAAATTTTACTAATAGGGTAGATATACTTGTCATAAATTAAAAGACTTCCTTTATTACCAAGTCTCAAACTGCCTTTATACCCAAAAAACTTAATTGCCAAGGAAGCGAAGAAGCCGATTGAGTCAACATAGAATGAATCTATTACTTCGAATCTATTTCCCCTCAGTTTTTCGAGTAGTTCTTTCTTATGATAACGACGATAGTGTCCAATAGAAGAATCAAGCTCAGAGTATAGGCACATGAAAGCAGGCACATATATAACCAAATTACAGCCAGGTTTGAGCATTCCATGTATCTTTCTTAATGTCTCAACATCATCCTCTATATGTTCTAAAACATTGGAAGTATAAATGCCATCATATGTTTTCGTGACAGACTCGGGCTTGTCATGACATTTAAAGCCTCTGTCAACAAGCATAGTTCGTAGACTATTATCTATTTCTAAGCATTCTGGCTTTATCCCTGTTTTTACTTCCCAGTTTTGAGCAAGTGTTCCCACCCCCGCACCATATTCAAGGACCTTATCCGCGCTCTTAAAGTATTTTAAGATTTTTATTACAATAGAATTCTTATAGTTATTTAGGTACTTTTCATCCATTAAAAGTTCTCTAGAGCCAGAATACTCTGTATTATCAGCCGATTGATACGTATCGAGTTCCTTTATAGGATTTTCGCTCATAATTAAAACTATATTTATCAAGAGACTATTTTTAATATGCGTGGACCAAGAGGCTATCTTTTAGTTTTTTTTCAGTTCAGTTTTCAACACTTTTCCGGTAGCATTTTTGGGCAGTTCTTCCATGAATTGGAAGTAATCAGGAACCATGAATGCTGGGAGATTTTTTCGGCAATAAGATTTGAGTTCACTTTCGGTTGTTGTTGTTTCAGGTCTTAATGCAATGCAAACCTTCACTCGCTCTCCTGTCCTTTCATCGGGTACTCCCACGGCCGCAACCTCTGCAATAGCAGGGTGATTAATTAATGCATTTTCAATCGCCAATGGAGATACATTTTCCCCAGCGCGTATTATTAGATCTTTTTTTCTTCCCGCTGAGATAAAGAGCCGGTTTTTTTTATCAAGATGGCCTAGGTCGCCCGTCTTCAACCAGCCATCCGAAGTTATCGTCTCAGCCGTTTCTTTAGGGAGATTCCAGTAACCCTGCATGACAGTTTTTCCACGAACTAGGATTTCGCCTACTTCTTCTGGTAATTTTTTTTCCCCTGTTTCGTCAATGATCTTTACTTCTACGTTGGGAACAATAGGTCCGACCGATCCAGGAAAACTTCCATCTTTGAAAGTATTGACTGCAATAACAGGGGAAGTTTCTGTTAGACCATATCCCTCAATTACTGAAACTTTGAGTGTTTCTTCTACTTTTTTAAGTAAAGCGTGGGGAAGGGCAGAACCTCCTGAGATGCAGTAATTTAGGGAAGAGACATCGTAATCACTTCGAGCGCACAGGTCGATCAGAAAACTGTATATCGTTGGGACTAAAGGAAGAATAGTTGCCTTATGCTCTTCAATGCTTTGAAGAATGGATTTAGGTGCGAATTGTTTTAAAAGAATGAGTGTGCCACCAGCCATAAAAACCATCAATGCCATAATATTGCCGAATGAATGGAACAAAGGCAACGCCACGATAACTCGGTCATCAGATGTGATTGGGATATGAGTTAGGCTGTCCTGGCTATTAGAAAAAAATTGAGATTCGTCAAGCATCACTCCTTTGGGTTTTGCCGTGGTTCCTGACGTGTATAAAATTATGTCAGGAATGGAATCATCTCTATTGTGTCGTGACCCGGCTTTAGAGTGGCTACTATTTTTAATAAACGTTTGGTAATTTAATGTGTTGTCGCCAAGCCCTACGTGGTCAGTATGACCAACCACAATTTTATTCTTAAACGTTTTAAGAAATGGGATAGTTTCTGGTTTGATGAATGCTGAGTCAACAACAATGGAGTCGATGCCAGCGTCTTGCGTAATGTAGATTAAATCTTCTGGTTTCAATAGAAAGTTATAGGGTATGGCCGTGATACCTTTTAAAAAAGCTCCCATCAGGGCCACTAAATATTCTGTTTGATTCAGGCAAAGTATCCCAAGTTTACTTTGTGAGTTTAAATCTAAATCGGTCAATCCACCTGCGAAACGTTCAACTTGCTGCAGTAATTGTTTATAGGTGATGGTAGATTCGCCGTCAATAATTGCAGGGTGCCGAGGGCTTTTGCTTGCATGACCTTCGATTAAATTATAAAACTCAAGAGCCATAAATTCCTTTTCAAGAATTAGGTGAAAAACGGGCGTAAAACCCGTTGGGAAGATGAAGTTCTGATCCGGTATCGTATATGGACATATCTCCTGTATGAAATACTCCGGAGTCAGGAGAGATCAAGAATTTAATCATCATATTTTTAAGAGTCAAGGAGGATAATCCCGGCGAATGTGTAGTTAACAAAATAAATTTAGGCGAATCGGATAAAACGTTTTTGCATAAGTTGAGTAGGTTAGCCATTTGGGTCTCTATGCTCCAAACTTCTCCCTTTGGTCCTCTCCCAAAAGATGGGGGGTCTATAATGAGAGCATCATATCTTCGATTGCGGCGATGTTCGCGCTTGAGGAATTTTTCAGCATCGTCCACTATCCAGCGGACCGGATAATCAGCGAGTCCGGAAGATTCTAAATTTTTACGTGCCCAGGTAACAGAAGCCTTGGAGGCGTCCAAATGCGTGACATTTGCCCCTGCCGCTGCTGCCACTAATGTGCTTGCCCCAGTATAGCCAAACATGTTAAGAACATTGGGTTTATTACCGTTAAGACCTTTGACCTGGTTTGCTATCCAGACCCAGTTTTGGGCTTGTTCGGGAAATAGCCCCAAGTGTCCAAATGAGGTGGTTTGCACAGTAAAAATAAGGTCTCTAAACTGGAGTGGCCAACCATTTTTTGGAACGGGGTTGCGAAAAGTCCATTCACCACCACCTGTTGATTTCCCCTTGTGGTGACGGAATTCCCCATTGGCTTTATCCCATTCGGTTTTAGACAATTTTGGAGACCAGATAACCTGAAGAGAGGGGCGGATAAACGTGTAAGGCCCAAATCGCTCCAGTTTTTTGAGGTTTCCGGTATCCAATAGTTGGTAATCGAACTCTTCAACTGGATAAGCATCAGAGGAAATAGGATTCATAACGATGTGTCTATCCTCATGCCGAACTTTGTACGATAACTGAGAAGACATTTAATCTGAGTCTGTCTTTATGGCGACAATTATAACAAAATTTCTATCTATGGTCAGAATTAGCTTTTTAAGTATATTTATTATTCAAACGATTTTTTTTGTGTTTTCCGGTTGTGCAAAAAAAGAAGAAGTTGCAAAAAAGAAACGTGAATTTTCTCTGCCAGTCCAAATCGGTAAGATCATTGTCAAAGATGTGACGGACCAAGTTCGTGTAGTTGGAAACATTCGTGCAGAACAACGTGTAACCATCAACGCAGAAGTCGAGGGGCAAATTAAGCAAGTTAAGGTAGAAGAAGGAGATGAGGTGGCAGTCGGAGATTTGCTGGCACGAATCGATTCTAGAGAATATGAGCTTGAGGTTGAAGAGTTAGAAGCAGAATTGTCCGCCGCTAAAGAAGAATTTAAAAAGGCGATTGAAGGCTTACGACCAGAAGAAAAAGAAAAATTATTGGCTAGGGTTAGAGTAAATGAAAGTGCTTTCGATTTAGCTATTAAGGAACAGGATCGGTTCCAAAAGTTGGTAAAAGATGGAGTAACTGCCCAATCGATTCTTGATGAGGTAAATGACAGAGTTCAGCAGGCTAAGGAAAAACTTCGTGAAAGTAGGGCGACATTTGAAGCTGCCAAACAATCTCGCCAAGAAGATATTCAGCAACTTAGGGCAGAAGGTGAAGGGATTGTTAAACGGCTAGAGATGGCGCAACTCAATTTTTCGAAAACGCTAATTCACGCGCCATTTGACGGAGTGATTGTACATAAAAAAATTGAGGAAGGCGCTTTTTTAAAAGTAGGATCACCAGTTTTCGAAATGATCAGTTCTTCCCGTTTAAAAGCAGTTCTTGAAATACCTCAATCACATCGCAATAAATTGAAGAAACTGAAAGGCATTGATTTTTGGGTTAAGGAGCTTGGTCTTAAATTTAAGCAGAGTGGTAAGTTGCGAGTGATACCAGATGCAGATATTTACTCTGGCAACATACGCGCCCAGATGGAATTGCATCGACCTAACCGTGCCTTGTTCCCTGGACTTACGCTGGTAGGAATGATGAACTTTGGTGTCCGCAAGAATGTAATGCATGTTCCTTCCGTTGCTCTGGTAATCAGCGAGAAGGGAACCGTTGTTTATGTAGTTAAAGAAAGCAAAGCGCACCTTGTTCCTGTAAGGGCTTATAAAGAGCGGAACGAACTTATTGAGATAGATGATTTTACGAATCAACTTTCACCAGATTCGGAATTAATTCTTAGAGGATCAGGCGCTGTATTTCCTGGTGCAAAAGTATTTCCCACTAATCTGGAATCTGAAGCAAGAACTGATCTTAATACTGCGCCAAATCAAAATGAAAATAGAACAAAACCTGATCAACCGGAAACCTGATGAAGCTGATCGACCAATCTATACGTAACTACCATTCTGTTACTGTAATGATAGCCCTCACAGCTGTGGTAGGTGTCATTTGTTTCAACACCCTTCCTCGTCAACTTACACCTACGGTTGACAAGCCCCTTATAGAAGTTCGCACAGAATATATTGGCCTATCTCCAAATGAAGTAGAACGCAATATCACCCGTCGTTTAGAAGAGCAACTAGAGTCAGTCGAGGGTTTAAAGAAAATGACCTCTCGCAGTCAGCATGGTTTGAGTACGATAACCCTAGAGTTCGAGTGGGGTACGGATAAGAACATTGCGATGATCGATGTTAATAACAAACTTCAGCAAGTCAAGGACCTTCCGGTACTTTCGGATAAGCCTACGCTTAAAAGCGTATCTACCGACAACTCGAATCCCATCATGTGGATTGTTTTTGATAAACCAGACCCACAAATGCCGAAAATAAATCAGAATTATATGTATGAAATTGGAAAGGATATTGTTATTCCGGCACTACGCAGAGTTACTGGAATAGCGGACGTTTGGCATTTTGGTGGGGAAGAAAGAGAAATGCGGGTTGAATTTAATCCCTATAGTATTGCCCGCCTGCGGCTCACTTACGATGAAATTATTAAACGACTAAGGGATGAAAACCAGAATATTCGAGCAGGATTTCACGATGAAGAAGGAAGGGCTTACACGGTACGTGCGTTAGGGGAGTTTTCTAGTACTGATGAAATCATGGAAACAGTTATAAGGCGAGATGGAGATCATACGGTTAGAGTGAAAGATTTTGCGGTTGTGGAGGACAGCTACAAGAGAACAGATTCTCTGGTCCGTATCAGTGGTGAATTATCTAATGGATTTGGTGTGATTCGAAAGGCAGGGGCTAATGTGGTAACAAGGAGCTGCTTAATCGAGGAATTCCACTCAAGCTGAAAATTGTTTATAAGGATGTGGATTACATAGATGAATCAATGCGACTGGTCAAGTCAAACCTTAGTCTTGGAGCTATGTTAGCTGTTGCAGTTCTATTGTTGTTTTTGGGGTCGGTACGTTCTGTCCTTATTATCGCCATAAGTATTCCCGTCACCTTGGTGGCGGTGTTTATTATTCTTAAAATTTTTGGCCGTAGTATTAATATTATTTCTCTTGCGGGTATGGCATTCGCTGTTGGCATGGTGATGGATAATTCTATTGTTATCCTAGAAAATATTTATCGTCATCTTACTATGCGAAAAGGTGTATTTAAGGCGGCTTATGATGGTGCGGCTGAGGTCTGGGGGGCGGTACTTGCTTCTACACTAACTACTTTGGCAGTATTTGTTCCTATTGTTTTTATTGAAGAGGAAGCTGGTCAGATGTTTCGTGATATTGCAATTACCATTAGTGGCAGTATTGCGTTGTCTTTAATTGTTTCGATTACAGTAATCCCAACTTTAACTACTTTGTTGATTCGTCTTAATCCGGGAGAGATTTATGAACCAGGGTTTCTTCATCGTACATTGCTTCGTCCGATAGTTCTTCTCGGTTCAAAGATACTTAAAGTATACGCAGCACTCATGAGACGTCTATTGGATAAATCGGTTACAGGCATCGTTGGGAAAACTGGGGTAATAGGTGGGATCATTGCGGTATTGATATGGAGTATCACTATTCTTCCCGAAAAAGACTACCTTCCTTATGGCAACACAAATATGGTTTTTATGTTGATCGAGCCAGTGGCTGGGGTGCCAGCCGAAACAAACATGAATTATTTTGCGCCTTATGAAGATAAGATTGTTGGAATGGAGGATGTGGACCGTAATTTTACTGTGTTTGCACCTCGATTTAACGGTGGTGGTGCCATTGTAAAAAGGGATTTAGCTTCGGGTCAGCGTGGAGAAGTGAAAATGGCTATTAAGGCTAGAGAAATGGGAAAAGAGATTTTTAAGATTCCTGGATATAGATTTGCTTTCGCAGTACAAAGGCCAATATTTCGTTCCGCCGACAAAACATTCCAAGTAGAAATTATCGGCCCTGATATTCTAAGACTAAAAAGTATCGCATTGGATTTGATCGGAAAACTTTCAAATAGCGAAGGGGTACATTCGGTACGACCAGAATTCAAATTTGGAAATCCAGAGCTCAGGTTTATTCCACGTCGCGAACAGGCAGCAAGGCTTAATATGGGAATGAATGAAATGGGAGATATTATTGAGTCACTTAATGCAGGAAAATATTTGGGTGAATATAACGATCAGGGAGAACCCATTGACTTTATTCTAGTGCAGAGAAAGAATGGAACCAAGCTTGGCTTAAACGATTATCAGGATCTTCCTGTTTGGACTGACGAAAATAAGATGACACATTTAGGTCACTTAGCGGATATTGAAGTGGATGCTGGTCCTGCACGTATCGATCATATAGAGAAAGAACGAGCTATTGTTTTAAGAGTTCAGGTGAAAAAAGATTTTCCAATGCAACAGGTGATAGATCAGATTGAGAGTGAACAATTGGCTCCGATCAGACAAACCTTAGGTGAAAAATTTGGGCTGGGTGTAGGAGGTGCAGCCGACGAACTCGCTTCGACACAAAAATCTCTTCTGAATAGTTTTTATTATGCAGTGGGGTTTATTTATCTTTTATTGGTGGCTTTGTTCGCCTCTTTTTTACACCCATTAATCGTAATGTTCACAGTCATTCTTGCAGTATCTGGGTCATTCTTGGGAATTGCTGGTAATAATGTTTTACAAAGACAAAATATCTTAGATATTCTTAGAGAATGGAAAGTTTCTGATGCCGAGGCTCTTGCTGGAAGCTGGAACTGGATTACATTCGATATATTAACTCAGCTAGGAATTATTATTCTTGCGGGCATAGTTGTTAATAACGCTATCCTTATCATTCATCAGATGCTCAATAATATTAAATTAGGGATGGACGAGAGAGAAGCACTTTTAAAGTCTTGTGAAACAAGACTAAGGCCTATCATGATGACAGTTATTTCCAGTATATTTGGAATGATTCCACTGGCCTTAGGCGAAGGAGCCGGCACCGAACTTTATCGAGGTATGGGTACCGCCTTGATTGGTGGATTAGGAGTGTCTGCGATATTCACACTTTTTTTAGTTCCCATTCTTTTGTCTCTCCTTATGGATATTGGTTATCACACTCATCAAGACGATCTTGTAAAAGATTCACTCGTAGATTTGGAGAAACTAGAACGTCTCCCTCAGTAATATCTGCATCATAGGACCACAACAGAGCTTTAGACCTTGAACTGTTCCCAGGTTTTCGGTTCGGGAGCAGTAAGCGTAATTTCTTCATTTGAAATAGGATGATTGAAAACTAGCTTACAGGCATATAGAGTAATTTCTTGGTTTGGTAAAGAGGTGGGCGCTCCGTATTTAACATCACCCATGATGGGGTGACCGATAAATGCCATCTGCGCACGAATTTGATGAAACCTTCCTGTAGCAAGAGTTATTTCAACAAGGGAGTTCTTTCCTAGTAAGTCAATAACCTCATATGATAGCTCGGATCGTTTCGCCGCAGATGTTTCTCTAGGAAAAACGGTGGCTTTTAGGGATTTTCCCTTTCGAAGGTAATGTACGAGTTTATCACGCGCCTGTTTTAATTTTCCAAGGGCAATCGCCCTATAGTACTTTTTTATAGTTCCTTCCCGAAATTGTTTGGAAAGTCGAGAAGCCGATTTTGAAGTGCGAGCAAATAGGACAACACCAGAGACATTTCGATCTAATCGATGCACTAATCCTAAAAAAATATTATTCGGTTTGTTATATTTTTTTTGAATCCACTGGCGGGTTTCATCAATCAGAGATTCATCATCATTACGGTTGGTTTGTGTTAAAATCCCAGCCGGTTTGATTACGGCTATAATATGATTGTCAACGTAAATAATCTTGTCGACGGGTTTGGTCACACGCTAGAATTCTTGATTGATTTTTCAATATCGTCTGGTGACACAATTCCGCCAGATATCACGTACTTGATGCCCTCTTCGATTGTCATATCTAGTTCAACGATCTCGCTGGGGTCAGCGAAAACGATGAATCCTGAAGTTGGGTTCGGTGTGGTGGGGATAAAAACTTTCATATGGTTGTTACTTGTAAGGCGTTGCAGTTCTCCGCTGGTTTTCCCTGTGACAAAGGCTATTGCGTGAGTCCCTTTTCGTGGAAACTCAATGAGTACCACATTGCTGAAGGCTTTTGTATCCATCGTCGCAAATGAAGATACGACCTGTTTTGTTCCTTTATAGATACGCCGAACAAAAGGAATTTTTTCAACAACCCCTTCCCATAAATGAAGCATTTTTTTTCCAAATATATTGGTAGTCACTGCACCAACAAGAAATACGATCACAAATGTCATGACCACCCCAAGAAAAGGAATGCGGTATCCCGCAGGGATAGGGAGACCTAGTAAAATCAACCAGTTGGCGAAAACAGGAGATAGCGCATCGAGACTTTTGAAGAGGAAGTTGAGAATGAAGATCGTGAGAGTAATAGGAAGCGTGATCAGCAGTCCAGCCAGAAAAACATTTCGAAGACGTCGATTAAATTTTTTTATCACACCGTATCCATTGAAAAGTTTAGGAGCAGCTAATCCTACCAAGCGCTTATCTGATGGGATTGCAGGAAAAAATTTTCTATCATTATATAATGATGTTCGCGGAAGGCAAGTAGCGTTGAAGAGTTGTTTTTCGTCAGGGTGAGGTGATAATTAACAAGAATTTTGCCCTTTTAATTGGCGCTTATTTTGTAGACTACTCCCAGAAAGTCGTCGGAAAGATAAAGCTCTCCTTCAGGAGAGTACTCTATGTCGACCGGTCTACCATTTGGAGAACCATTTTTTTTCAACCACCCGCTTATAAAGTCTTCATGAGAAACAATGTTACCCATCGGACCAAGTTTTAAGCGGACCACCTTGTACCCGGCAGGGATAGACCGGTTCCATGAGCCATGAAACGCAATAAATACGCTATGGTTATAGCGTTTTGGGAGGGCCCCTTTTTGATAGAAAGCAAGTCCAAGAGGAGCCATGTGGGCCATAAAGGTATAAGCAGGAACCTCAGTTTTTTGACAATCAAAATTTACTCCAAAATCTTTATCAAAAACTTGAGACTCGTAGCAATAAGGCCAACCATAGTGTTTCCCATTTTTAATGATATTTAGTTCTTCTTCAGGATGATGATCCCCTAGCATGTCACGCCCGTTGTTAACACCCCATAATTCACCAGAGTAAGGGGAAAACTCAATTCCAACTGAATTACGTAGACCTTCCGCAAAAACTTCACCACCCGAACCATCTAGGTTGAAGCGTGAAATTGCTGCGCGCAGAGGGTTTTTTTCAATACAA